>OJKH01000020.1_pt1 | contig 141049 bp, 125 predicted proteins | sample 1596471 | NCBI WGS metagenome assembly OJKH01 (sample SAMEA4350108, study PRJEB24818) | metagenome | biome: human; feature: gut; material: faeces | place: Denmark | collected 2013-09
CCCTGATGCTGTTCTGTCATCAGGCGACGGATATTGCCTGCAAATTCATCATCCTGAATCAGCGACAAATGGGCGCTGAGGATAGTTTTGCTTTCGCCGTCACGCTCACGCAATTGCTGGTTCAGTTGCTCGGCAAGCGTTGCCAGGCTGTGCTCCAGCCGGGTGGAATCTTGCGCACTGGCGGGGATTGCCCGATAACTGTCGAGGCTGTCGCTTTGTAACAGGGTCAGCGTACCCACGCCGACGCCGCTTGCCAGCACATTGCCGTACAGTAAATCCGGGTTAAGGCGGCTTAATGAACGCGGCAGCGGATGCGCCGTCAGTTCTGCCTGCGTAGGCTGAACGCTGTCGCTGTCGATAAAGCGCACCTGGATGTACTCTTCCAGCACGCGCCGCGCCTGCTCTTCATCGCTGCCGCTAATGTTCAGGCTGCAACTGTCATTAAATAGGGTGCCGGTGCCAATCAGCGCCAGCGAGCTTTTCGCATCTGCCTTTGCGTTCTGGCGATGGTTAATAAAAGTGATTTCGCTTTGCCACTGGCTGCACTGTTCTTTAAGTTCCCACGCCGGACGAGCATGTAGACCGTTAGGCAAAGGACAGAGAAATTGAATCGTTAACATAACCGCTCCGGGTTAATCAGGAGATCATCTGAAATCCGTCAGTTGAACAACCGTCTCACGCGTAAGACGTTGAATAAGGGCAGATAAAAGTTGCTGCATCTGCAAAATGTCGCGGCAATCGGCAATCGATGCGGCGCAATGTCCATGGCGGGTTGCTGGCCCCATCACCACTGTGGGCACGCCGGTGCCGGTTAAGTGCACCGCCCCGCCGTCCGTGCCGCCGTTGCTGAACATATCTGCCTGCAACGGCACGCCAATTTCTGCCGCCACGGTTTCGACCCAGGCGGTAAGTTTTGGCGGCGCAATCAGCGACTTGTCGCTTAACACCAGCATCGGCCCGTTACCAATCTGGCGATGGTTAGCCGCGCCATAATCAAAGTTTTTCGCCCAGCAGGCGGTATCAAGCACAATGGCGACGTCCGGCGACACCGCGCGGGTGGCAGTTTGCCCGCCGCGTAATCCCACCTCTTCGCTGGAACTTGCCACCAGCCACACTTCCGCAGGTAGTTCGGCGTCGTGCAGTTCGCGCAGTAACGTCACCAGCAGATAGCAACCGAGGCGGTCATCAAAGGCTTTCCCCATCACTCGCTGGTGAGGGAGAACCTGAAAAGTGGTATCAAACGTGACGCGATCGCCGGGACGAATTCCCGCCTGCATCACTTCGTCATAGGAGCGCGCACCAATGTCCACGCGCATGGCGCTGACGTCATTCCCCTGCCGGTCGCCGTCAAGCAGGCCTGGAATTTTGCACTCTTCACGGGTGGTGATGCGCACCGGCTGCAGCTGGCGGGCAGCCATGCGTACGTTGCCAACCGGCAGCACATCAATCGCCCCTTCGCGGGAGATGCTGCGCACCATAAATCCCACTTCGTCCATATGCGCACAGATCATCACCTTCGGACCTGTCGATTCATTCAGGCGGATCAGCACCGATCCCAGACCATCAAATCGCACTTCTTTTTGCAGGCGATCCGCTTCTTCCAGCAGGATCTGCCGCACTTCCTGTTCCGAGGAGGCGATCGCATCTGCCTCGCTCAACGCTTTTAATAGCGATAAATCCATTATGCCTCTCCCGTGAGCAACACTGTTTTCGGCATGGCGTAGAGCACTTCTGCGCCTTGCGGGGTAACCAGCACAACATCTTCGATGCGCACGCCCCCTTGCCCTGGCAAATAAATCCCCGGCTCCACGGTCAGTAACATGCCTGGCTGTAGCGTCGTGGTGTCCCGCGGTGAAAAACGCGGATCTTCATGAACTTCAATGCCGATAGCGTGACCGGTGTTATGACCGAAATAGTCGCCATAACCTGCTTCTGTAATGACCCGGCGCGCGGCATCGTCAACCTGCTGGCAGCGCACGCCGGGGCGAATCGCGGAGATTGCTGCGAGCTGTGCCTGCAGGACAATTTGATAGACGTTAAACAGCGGGTGAGATTCGGCGCTCACCCCTTCGCCATTCACCAGCAAGGTGCGCGTCATATCAGAGCAGTAGCCCTGATACAGCGCACCGAAATCGAGAGTGACAAACTCGCCCGCTGCAACAATCTTGTCGCTGGCTTTGCCGTGCGGCAGCGCCCCACGCCAGCCACTGGCGACAATGGTGTCAAAAGAGGCTTTTTCTGCGCCCTGCTGGCGCATAAACCACTCCAGTTCAGCGGCTATCTCGCGCTCGCTCATCCCCGCCTGAATAAAGCGGCGAATATGCTCTGCACCGCGATCAGCAATCCCACAGGCGAGGCGGATTTTCTCCACCTCCTCTGGCGTTTTGATTTGCCGCAGCACATCCGGCGTGGCGCTAACCAGTTTCGCATTGAGTTCAGACTGCCAGCGGTGCGCGGTTTCCCAACTCACCTGCTGGCCCTCAAAACCGAGCGTTTGCAACTGTTCATCGGCAATGATTTGATTGACGATAGTGGTAAGCGTGTTCGTCGCGTCAAGCAAATGCAGCTGGTAGCCTTGCGCACGGGCTTCCACCTCAACGTAATAGCGCGAATCCACCAGAATGTGCGCACTTTCACGGCTAATCACCACATAACCTGATCCGGTGGAGATCCCCAGATGCGGCTGTTTGTTCTGCCGTGAGGAGAGAAGCACTGCATCCAGTTGTTGCGCCTTAAGCCAGTCGCGCAGCGAAGCGAGTAATGTCATCTGGATTTTCCTTCTTACAGGCTATCGATTAACAATTTGCCTTTACGGAACATCATCAGACGCAGGAACACCACCATCAGCGCAGTTATGACTGCCCCCAGCGCGATCCCCGCCATATAGACGCCCAGGTTAGTGACCAGCGGCCATGCCCAGATAGCGGACTCCGGGAACCATTGCACTGCGCCCAGCCAGACAGCGGCGGTTGAGCCGACAATAGCGCCGACCATATACGACGGAATGGCGGTGATGGGGCTTTCCAGCGCAAACGGAATCGCACCCTCACTGATCCCCATAAACGCCAGGAACATGGCGGTCTTACCCTGCGGATAAAGTTGAGCGTTGAACAGGCGTTTGCCGGTTAAACGACGGTCGATAATGGTCGCCAGCCCCAGACCAATCGGCGGAATAACGATAGCGATAGAACGAGCGGTGACCGGTAATACGTGGTCAGTGGTAAAGCTGAAGGCAACAAAACCTGCGGCTTTGTTGATCGGGCCACCAAGGTCGATTGCTGTCGCCGCGGCGATCCCCATTGCGTACATCAGCGCGCCCTTCTCACCTGCGGCAGTCAGCACAGTACGGATACCGCCGTTGATCCAGCCACCAAAGGGGGTGATGACGTAGTACATCGCCAGCATGACAAAAATGGCGGAAAGAATCGGGAGCAAAAATGTGGTTTTGAACGCTAACAGGAAATCCGGTAACTGGATTTTCTGGTTCATCCACTTCACAAGGTAACCCGCGACGATAGAAATAATCAGCGCACCAATGAAGGTGGACGGCACCGGCGAAGAGGTCGCCCATTGCATAGTGCTGGGATCGAAGTTCAGCAGTTGCGTCGGCTGGGTAGACATCAAGCCGCCGATAAAACCAGCCGGGAACGCCAGTTTGCCACCGATAGAGTTCGCCACAAAAGCAGCAAACATCGGAATGGCAAAACCAAACAACACGCCGCCGAAGGACTGCGACAGCCAGGCAAATTTAAGTAAGGAGAGGTCGAAACCGGAGAATTTCCCGCTATTAAGAGCATCCATGATGCCGATCTCAGCAGGAATTTTAAGCCAGCTATAAGCAATCAGCTGGCTGAAAGCGAGGATCACACCGCCCATAATTAAGGTCGGCACCATGCGTGAAATCCCTGACATCACATGCTGCGGGAGTTCACCCCAGAAGCTGCTTTTAGAGGCCTGCGGATTCTTAACTGCCGCTGCCGCACCGGATGCGCCAGGCACAACGGTTGCACTGCGTTTTTTAATGGCCATAACAATTATCCCTGTCGAATATTACTGTTGTTCAGAGGCAATCATCTCTTCGATTTCTTTGATGATGCCCGCAGCGTTTTTAATTGCGTCCTGCAAAGTGATTTCATAAACGTCGCGTGATTCGAAACGTTCGTTATCTTCCGGGGTAACTGCCACGGAGTGGATGATGATGGTCGCTTCGGCGATATCCTGCGCCGTCAGGCGATTCTGGATACCGTCCGCGCCCTGGGTTTCAATTTTCACTTCATAACCGGCTTCTACCGCCGCTTCTTCCAGCGCCTGAGCGGCCATAAAGGTGTGAGCCAGGCCCATCGGGCAGGCACATAAGGCAATCAGTTTCTTACTCATCGTTAATTCCTCGTTCAGTGATAGTTGACGAGTGAAATTATGAACGTGCAAAACAAATCGCCGTTACCAGACAAATAATGCATTTACTGGAGAATTAATCCCGCTGTACGGAAGTGTGACGCAGGTCGGCCTTGTGAGGGGACACAAAGAAAAATTGAATAAACTGTATGATTTAAAAGATTATCGGGAGAGTTACCTCCCGATATAAAAGGAAGGATTTACAGAATGTGACCTAAGGTCTGGCGTAAATGTGCACCGGAACCGAGAAGGCCCGGATTGTCATGGACGATGAGATACACCGGAATATCATGGACATATTCTTTAAAGCGCCCTTTATCTTCAAATGCGGCACGGAAACCGGAGGCTTTGAAGAACTCAAGGAAGCGCGGCACGATACCGCCCGCAATAAACACGCCGCCAAATGTCCCGAGATTGAGCGCCAGATTGCCGCCAAAACGGCCCATAATGACGCAAAACAGCGACAATGCGCGGCGGCAATCGGTGCAGCTGTCAGCCAGCGCGCGTTCGGTAATATCTTTTGGCTTGAGATTTTCTGGCAGGCGGTTGTCAGCTTTCACAATTGCGCGATACAAATTCACCAGCCCAGGGCCAGAAAGCACGCGCTCCGCCGAAACATGACCAATTTCCGCACGCAATATTTCGAGGATAATGGCCTCTTCTTCACTATTCGGCGCAAAATCAACGTGACCGCCTTCGCCTGGCAAGCTTACCCAACGCTTATCGACATGGACCAGATGCGCAACCCCAAGCCCCGTTCCGGCACCGTAAACCGCAATAGGCTTACCTTCGACCGGTTCTGCGCCACCAAACTGAATCAGATGCTCTTTTTTCAGCATCGGGATCGCCATCGATACAGCGGTAAAATCGTTAATAATTTCCAGATGGCTAAAACCGAGATTCTTTTTCATTTCGGCAATTGAGAACGCCCAGGTATGGTTGGTCATCGCCACCCAGTCACCGGTAATTGGGCAAGCGATGGCAATACAGCCGTCTTTCACCTCGACCTTATGTTCTTCAAGATAAACGCGAATGACCGCTTCGAGGCTGGGGTAATCAAGCCCTGAATAGGTCTTAGCCTGCGAGATTTCACCACTGGCAATATCACACAGAGCAAGACGTGCGTTGGTGCCGCCCACATCACCGACTAATGCATACTTTGTCATTCTTCAACTGCTCCGCTAAAGTCAAAATAATTCTTTCTCACACTGTAAATACCTGGGGGCATAACAACAACGCCGGAAAGGCAGGCTCCCTGTAAATATCGATCTGGGTCACACATTTACTTTATCGTTTCAGCACCAATTGCAGCGATGCCTTTTTGCAAGCTGGGCAAACTAAGTATCTGACCCCGCATAAGGAATAGAACATGCTCCATCCGCGAGCCAGAACCATGTTGTTATTATCGCTCCCCGCCGTGGCAATTGGGATTGCGTCCAGTCTTATTCTGATTGTGGTGATGAAAATCGCCTCGGTATTACAGAATTTGCTCTGGCAACGACTGCCGGGAACTCTGGGGATAGCCCAGGATTCACCCCTCTGGATCATCGGTGTATTAACGCTAACGGGTATTGCGGTGGGGTTGGTTATCCGTTTCAGCCAGGGTCATGCCGGACCAGACCCCGCCTGTGAACCGCTGATCGGCGCACCGGTTCCGCCCTCTGCGCTACCTGGACTTATCGTAGCATTAATTCTCGGTCTTGCTGGCGGCGTCAGCCTGGGGCCGGAACATCCGATCATGACCGTCAATATCGCCCTTGCGGTTGCCATTGGCGCTCGTCTGTTACCGCGCGTCAACCGAATGGAGTGGACTATTTTAGCCTCTGCCGGAACCATCGGCGCGCTGTTTGGTACACCTGTTGCGGCAGCGTTGATATTATCGCAAACCTTAAATGGCAGTAGTGAAGTTCCGCTATGGGATCGTCTTTTTGCGCCGTTAATGGCGGCAGCAGCTGGTGCACTTACTACCGGATTATTTTTCCATCCTCATTTTTCACTGCCCATTGCTCATTACGGACAGATGGAAATGACCGATATTCTCAGCGGCGCAATTGTCGCGGCGATTGCCATCGCCGCAGGGATGGTTGCCGTATGGTGCTTACCACGGTTGCACGCGATGATGCATCAAATGAAAAATCCGGTGCTCGTGCTGGGTATTGGCGGATTTATTCTCGGTATTCTGGGGGTTATTGGTGGACCAGTTTCGCTGTTTAAAGGGCTGGATGAGATGCAGCAGATGGTGGCAAATCAGGCTTTCAGCACCAGCGATTACTTTTTGCTGGCGGTAATTAAACTTGCCGCCCTGGTCGTTGCTGCCGCCAGTGGCTTTCGCGGTGGGCGAATCTTCCCGGCAGTGTTTGTCGGCGTGGCATTAGGGTTGATGCTGCATGAGCACGTTCCCGCCGTTCCAGCGGCAATAACCGTTTCCTGCGCTATTCTCGGCATCGTGCTGGTGGTAACACGCGATGGCTGGTTAAGTCTTTTTATGGCGGCAGTCGTTGTACCCAATACCACATTGCTACCGCTGCTCTGTATCGTCATGCTTCCGGCATGGCTGTTATTAGCAGGTAAGCCGATGATGATGGTCAATCGTCCGAAGCAACAGCCACCCCACGATAACGTTTAGCAAAAAATGCTCTCCTTTATGATTTAAGAGTTATGGCGATGATACGGGGCTTTACCTCCCCGTAATATTGCGTTAACAGGCCGCTGACGGCTTCGATCGTGAAGGAGAATAACAATGTTCAGGTCACTGTTTCTGGCGGCCGCCCTGATGGCATTTACCCCGCTTGCAGCAAACGCAGGTGAAATCACCCTACTGCCATCAATCAAATTACAAATTGGCGATCGCGATCATTACGGTAATTACTGGGACGGTGGTCACTGGCGAGATCGTGATTACTGGCATCGCAATTATGAGTGGCGCAAAAACCGCTGGTGGCGTCATGATAATGGCTATCATCGTGGCTGGGATAAGCGTAAAGCGTATGAGCGTGGCTATCGTGAAGGCTGGCGCGATCGTGACGATCATCGCGGAAAAGGCCGCGGACATGGACACCGCCATTAAACACATTCGCCAATGGAGCACAATGCCTGATGCGACGCTAGCGCGTCTTATCAGGCCTACAAACCGGCTCTTTAACGCGTAGGGCGGGTAAGGCGTTTACGCCGCATCCGCCAATAGTGCCAGATGCGACGCTCATTCAACTACAATCCCAGTGCCGTACCCACCAACAACCAGATATTCAGCGCCACTACCAGCACCACAATCACCCAGCCTGTCTGTTTTACGCGTTTGCTGTTCACCAGATCGCCCATCAACTTGCTGTCACTGGTGAAAATCAGCAGTGGAACCAGCGCCAGGGCGATACCAAAACTTAACAGCACCTGACTCATAACCAGAATCCGTGTCGGATCTAATCCCATCAGAATGACAATAAATGACGGCAACATGGTGACTGTACGACGCACCCACAGCGGGATATGGAAGCGAATGAACCCCTGCATCACCACCTGCCCCGCCAGTGTCCCCACCACCGTTGAGGACAGTCCGGCAGCAACCAGGCTTAATCCAAAGACCGTTGCCGCAGCATGGCTTAACAACGGTTGCAGCGTCAGATATGCCTCATCAAGATCGGCAACACCAGTATGACCAGAAAAGTGGAACGCCGCCGCAGCTGTAGCCATCATCGCCAGATTGACAAAACCGGCAATAGTCATGGCGATAGCCACATCCCATTTGGTGGCGGAATAACGTTGTTGACGCGAACCGCCATGTAAATGCTGAGTGAGCGAAGAGTGCAAATAAATCACATGCGGCATAATCGTCGCCCCTAACACGCCTGCTGCAAGGAAGACCGCTTCCGAAGTAGGTAAACTCGGGATCACCATTCCTTTACCCAGCTGCGCCAGGTTAGGCTGGGAGAAAATCAACTCGACAATGTAAGCCGCGGCAACAAACAACAGTAACCCGCCAATCACTTTCTCCAGCGGTTTTTGCCCGCGACGTTGCAGCATTAAAATCAGGAAAGTCGCGATCCCCGTCAGCACCGCACCTTGCAACAACGAAACACCAAGAATGAGTTTAAAACCGATCGCCGCACCAATAAATTCCGCCAGGTCGGTTGCCATCGCAATAATTTCTGCCTGAACCCAATAGAACCACACTACGGGACGCGGATAGTGATCGCGAATCTGCTCCGCCAGATTTTTACCGGTGGCAATCCCTAGTTTGGCAGAGAGGATCTGAATCAGCATCGCCATCAGGTTGGCCCAAACGACAACCCACAGTAGCTGATAGCCGAAGCTAGCACCCGCCTGAATATTGGTCGCAAAGTTACCGGGATCGATATAACCAATCGCCGCAATGAACGCAGGTCCCATTAATGCGAGCCTCATCTTGCGCGCCGCCCGTCCGCTGCTACTCTCAACGCGATAGTTCGTCATCTTGTGCCTCTAAAACATAGCCTTTGCTATGTTTCATGCTATGCCAAACGAGAATGATTATCAAATTCATTTAAATGGGTTGTGGTGATTTCTTTGATAGACCAGGATTATGACTACGAAAAGATTGATGACTTGAATGTTATGGTTATGTTTAATGTTAGCACATTTACATAACTTTCAGCTTCCATACACAACATAGCAGAAATGTATGACAGATCACTATTTTTGAAGCTTGTCACAGGACGTCATTATAGTGTGTGTCAGATCTCGTTTTCCTTAACCATGTTACATAGAATGTGCACGGAAATTTAACCTGCCTCATATTTGGAGCAAATATGGACCGCGTCCTTCATTTTGTACTGGCACTTGCCGTTGTTGCGATTCTCGCACTGCTGGTAAGCAGCGACCGCAAAAAAATTCGTATCCGTTATGTTATTCAACTGCTTGTTATCGAAGTGTTACTGGCGTGGTTCTTCCTGAACTCCGACGTTGGTTTAGGCTTCGTGAAAGGCTTCTCCGAAATGTTCGAAAAACTGCTCGGATTTGCCAACGAAGGGACTAACTTCGTCTTTGGTAGCATGAATGATCAAGGCCTGGCATTCTTCTTCCTGAAAGTGCTGTGCCCAATCGTCTTTATCTCTGCACTGATCGGTATTCTCCAGCACATTCGCGTGTTGCCGGTTATTATCCGCGCAATTGGTTTCCTGCTCTCCAAAGTCAACGGTATGGGCAAACTGGAATCCTTTAACGCCGTCAGCTCCCTGATTCTGGGTCAGTCTGAAAACTTTATTGCCTATAAAGATATCCTCGGCAAAATCTCCCGTAATCGTATGTACACCATGGCTGCCACGGCAATGTCCACCGTGTCGATGTCCATCGTTGGTGCATACATGACCATGCTGGAGCCGAAATATGTCGTTGCGGCGCTGGTACTGAACATGTTCAGCACCTTTATCGTGCTGTCGCTGATCAACCCTTACCGTGTTGATGCCAGTGAAGAAAACATTCAGATGTCCAACCTGCACGAAGGTCAGAGCTTCTTCGAAATGCTGGGTGAATACATTCTGGCAGGTTTCAAAGTTGCCATTATCGTTGCCGCGATGCTGATCGGCTTTATCGCCCTGATCGCCGCGCTGAACGCACTGTTTGCCACCGTTACTGGCTGGTTTGGCTACAGCATCTCCTTCCAGGGCATCCTGGGCTACATCTTCTATCCGATTGCATGGGTGATGGGTGTTCCTTCCAGTGAAGCACTGCAAGTGGGCAGTATCATGGCGACCAAACTGGTTTCCAACGAGTTCGTTGCGATGATGGATCTGCAGAAAATTGCTTCCACGCTCTCTCCGCGTGCTGAAGGCATCATCTCTGTGTTCCTGGTTTCCTTCGCTAACTTCTCTTCAATCGGGATTATCGCAGGTGCAGTTAAAGGCCTGAATGAAGAGCAAGGTAACGTGGTTTCTCGCTTCGGTCTGAAGCTGGTTTACGGCTCTACCCTGGTGAGTGTGCTGTCTGCGTCAATCGCAGCACTGGTGCTGTAAGACCATACATAAAAAAGCCGGGGATAATTCCCCGGTTTTTTTACGCCTGTTAATCAGCTAATGGCTGCGGGCGACCAATCAAATACCCTTGCAGATATTGCACCCCGAGCTTATGCAATAGCGCCTGCTGCTGTTGCGTCTCGACAAACTCCGCGACCACACTCAATGACTTCGCTTTCGCCAGATCGGTAATTGATCTCACAATCATCGCATCCAGCGTGTTCGTGACAATATCTTTCACAAAGACGCCATCAATTTTGATGATATCAGCCTGCAAACGCTTTAACCGTTCGTAGTTGGCATATCCGGTGCCAAAGTCATCAATCGCAATCCGGAAACCAAACTTATGCAGCTGCTCGATGTTGTACATGCTGCTTTCTGCGTTAGAAAACGCCTGCTCCTCGGTGATCTCAAGAATGACCGCCTGCGGGGAGATGTGATAACGCTTAAACAGACGAATAATCCGCCCGGCAATATTCTTTTGCAGCAGCGTGAGCGGCATTAAATTGACTGAAAAGCGCGGTCCTTTTTTGTCGCAAGGGTGTGTTGCCAGCCACTTCAACAAGGATTCCAGCACTTGCAAATCAAAACGCGCGCTAAGGTTAAACTGAGCAATAAGGGGCAGAAACTTATCCGGGGTCATAATGCCGCCGTCATATTTCAGTCGCGCGAGGATCTCATCATAACCTTCACCCTCTTTGTTGCGAATTGGCTGGGCGTAGAGCAGCAAATCACCCTGATCTAACGCCGTGCGAATGGTATTCAGCAATAGCACCTGTTTAGTGGTCTGCCCGGAAACCATCTCCTCTCTGCTATCCAGCGCCAGCACATGATGATGTGCGCAGGATTGCTCCGCCAGCCAGCTTAACTGCCCCAACAAGGGTTGCAGGGTTTCCTGATTTCCATCAAAACGCCCCCAGGCAGCACCATAGCCCATATCCAGCCCGGTATTGTTCCAGTGAATTTGCCGACTATTCAGGATGTTAACCATATGCTGGAGTCGCCCTTCCGTTTCCGGCCCGCTCAGCACTAACAGCAGTTCACTACCCGGCAATTGATACAACTTTTCGTTTTCCTGCATCAACGGCAGCAGCGTACGGCAAATTGAGCGGATACAGTGAACGCGCATCATTAAGCCGTAATGACGACTCATAAACTCAAGATTATCAATGCGCAGGCAGCAAAAACTCTTGCCCGCCTCTTGCTCCGGCGCTTGTTCCAACGCACGAAAGTTGGGTAGGAGCGTTAACGGATCTGTCAGCGCCTGCAAATGCCAGCGGCGATTAAGCCATTCACTGCGATGATAAATGCGCACCATATAGAGCAGGCAAACGCTAAAGGAAATCAGCACCGCAAGAATAAATGCCAGCGAATATTCGGTTTCCACCCCTTGCAAAAAGTTCTGGTTGTAATTCAGAAGGCAAAGCGTTGAAACAGCCCAGGTGAGATTTAAAAACGGATAGCGAAGCTTACCGACCCCGAGGGTAAAGATGATGAAGAAAACGGGTACCAGGTAACCGGCAATAAAGTCGTTTTCATAAGGTGTGCACAACAGAAGTAGCAGCACGCTTAACGCTGCCAGCCAGCTTAAGGTAAATGCGCGTTTCTCTTTGCCCAACGACGGAGCGATATCCCTGCGCCACAATATCTGCGCAAAGTGGGGACTTACAATCATGCGAGTGAGATAGTAGAAAAGCATGTTGTAAATCAGCACAGCGGTGAAAAGGCTTAGCAAATCAACGACCGTGAAAATGGCATCCGCATCGCCGAAAAAGGTGGATATCTTTAGCGGGAAATCAAAGAAGCTCCCCACAAGATACATGCTGCATTTGATGCCGATCGGCGTCACCAAACCAAGCCAGAACAGACGTTGCCAGACATATCGGCTGGTCAATCCATAACGCCAACGCGTCCCCAGCTGCCAGCGTAATATTGCGCAGGCACACAACACGACAAACGTCTGGCTACCGAGCATGACCGCAGTCTGTAAAAAAGAGAGATGAAAGTTCCACAGATTGGTGCAAAACATCCCGCATAAAACGGGAACGACACCGCGCCAGCCAAAGATAAACAAGATTGACAGCATTACGCACAGTGGCATCCACGCCAGAAAGATATAACTGGAATGGATAATGGCAAGTGGCGAAATAAAACGGGATAGCTGAATAAGTACCACGGTGAGCGTAAACGCTAGTGTGAATATCTTGATATTTTTTATCAGGTTATGCTCCACAAACATGAGTACACTACTCTCACTGATCGGGGTTTTCAGGCACACAAATAATAAGTTTATTCGCATCGCGAAGCAAACAGGGGGCCAGCCTGTTGCCGATTTTTCATCCAATGATGCTTTCACCAGGCGGCACTAACCCGGACGTAGACTGTATTACAAAAGCGGCAAAAAGCAGAGACAAAAAACCCCCGCTTTGCAGCGAGGGTTGGAAATTTGGTGGAGCTAAGCGGGATCGAACCGCTGACCTCTTGCATGCCATGCAAGCGCTCTCCCAGCTGAGCTATAGCCCCACGATGCGTTTACGTACCAAGTTTGCTGGGTGCAAAATTTGGTGGAGCTAAGCGGGATCGAACCGCTGACCTCTTGCATGCCATGCAAGCGCTCTCCCAGCTGAGCTATAGCCCCGTCACGTAAAGCTTGTCGAGTTGACGGGCGGCATCATATGAATTCCGCCCGAATGTGTCAACGGCAAATTGCAACGTGTAGTTTCAATCGCTGAAAAATCAGGCAAATGAACAATTTTGGAAAACCGCTCGCATTCAGTAGTTATTCATGTCACGGTTTCCTGTAAAGTGGTGTTATAAAATGAACTACTAATAGACCCACATACATTCAGGGAATTGTTATGTTCAAGGAGAGGATGACACCAGATGAACTTGCCAGACTGACCGGCTATAGCCGCCAGACCATTAATAAATGGGTACGCAAGGAAGGCTGGACAACGTCACCAAAACCTGGCGTCCAGGGTGGCAAAGCCCGACTGGTTCACGTCAATGAACAGGTTCGTGAATATATTCGCAATGCTGAACGTCCAGAAGGTCAGGGAGAAGCGCCTGCCCTTTCTGGTGATGCGCCGCTTGAAGTATTGCTGGTGACACTGGCGAAAGAGATGACGCCAGTTGAACAAAAACAGTTTACATCCTTGCTTCTGCGGGAAGGGATTATCGGATTGTTACAACGCTTAGGGATTCGCGATAGCAAATAATATGAAAAGATTACGCAATAAAATGACCACCGAAGAACTGGCTGAATGCCTCGGTGTGGCTAAACAAACTGTTAACCGTTGGATCAGAGAAAAAGGCTGGAAAACGGAAAAATTTCCCGGCGTGAAAGGCGGTCGTGCCAGACTTATTCTGGTCGATACGCAAGTTTGCGAGTTTATTCAGAACACGCCAGCCTTCCATAACACACCAATGTTGATGGAAGCTGAAGAGAGAATTGCTGAATACGCTCCTGGAGCACGCGCCCCGGCGTATCGACAAATCATCAACGCGATAGATAATATGACAGACATTGAGCAGGAAAAAGTCGCGCAATTTTTGTCACGTGAAGGAATTCGCAATTTCCTCGCCCGTCTCGATATTGACGAATCAGCATAAATAAAAAACGGCAGGATATTATCTCCTGCCGTTTATCTTTTTACACGCTAATTACTGCTGATTTTCGCGTTCAGCAATAAAATCCAGCGCTTTGTTGATACGCTCGATACTGCGGGTCTTACCAATTGCGTGAACGGTAACATCCAGTGCTGGAGACTGCCCCGCACCGGTTACGGCGACACGCAGCGGCATACCAACTTTACCCATACCCACTTCCAGCTCATCCGCCGTCGCCTGAATAGCGTGATGAACGTTTTCAGCGGTCCAGTCAGTAATCGCGGCCAGTTTGTCACGAACCACTTCCAGCGGCTGACGCGCTACCGGACGCAGATGTTTTTTCGCCGCATCGGCATCGAACTCAGCAAAATCTTCGTAGAAATAACGGCAGCTCTGTGCCATCTCTTTCAGCGTCTTGCAGCGTTCGCCCAGCAGTTTCACCAGATCAGCCAGCTGCGGGCCGTTACGGGTATCGATATTTTCCTGCTCAATGTGCCACTGTAAGTGAGTAGCAACATACTCCGGCGGCAGCGCGTTAATGTAGTGATGGTTCAGCCACAGCAGCTTGTCGGTGTTGAACGCACTGGCAGATTTGCTGACGGCATTCAAAGTGAAGTATTTGATCATCTCTTCACGAGTGAAGATTTCCTGATCGCCGTGGGACCAGCCCAGACGCACCAGATAGTTCAGCAGTGCTTCTGGCAAATAACCGTCATCACGATACTGCATTACGCTGACTGCCCCGTGACGTTTGGACAGTTTTTTACCGTCATCGCCATTGATCATAGAAACGTGCGCGTAAACCGGCACCGGCGCTTTCAGGGCCTTAAGAATGTTGATCTGGCGTGGCGTGTTGTTGATATGGTCTTCGCCACGGATAACGTGGGTGATTTCCATATCCCAGTCATCGACAACCACACAGAAGTTATAGGTTGGGGAACCATCGGTACGGCGGATAATAAGATCGTCCAGTTCCTGGTTGCTGAACTCGATCGGACCACGGATCTGATCGTCAAAAACAACAGAACCTTCCTGCGGGTTAGCAAAACGTACAACACACGGTTCATCATCAGCATGATGCTCATGGCTGTGGCGGCAGCGACCGTCATAACGCGGCTTCTCACCTTTCGCCATTTGCTCTTCGCGCAGCGCTTCCAGGCGCTCTTTAGAGCAATAGCATTTATAAGCAGTGCCCTCTTCCAGCATCTGATCGATCACCGCGTTGTAGCGATCAAAACGTTTGGTCTGGTAGTACGGACCTTCATCCCACTCCAGGCTCAGCCAGTTCATGCCATCCATAATGGCTTCGATAGCTTCCGGCGTGGAACGCTCAAGATCGGTGTCTTCAATACGCAGCACGAACTCACCGCCGTGGTTACGTGCAAAAAGCCAGGAGTAAAGAGCAGTACGCGCGCCGCCAACGTGCAGATAGCCTGTTGGGCTTGGCGCGAAGCGAGTTTTGATTTTCATGAAATGGCCTTACGTTTAGAAAGATGCCGACAACCGGCAAATCCTGGAAAAATTGAGTGGGCGATATTCTATCACTCCCGCCTGATTCCTCAATGTAGTTCGGGTTTCTACCTTACGCATTATTGTTTTCGTTGACAAATTGCGCAACACGGTCTGTTTTGCGATCATCTTGCTTAAATTTACGACGAACGAACAATTTCTTTAGAAAATGCGTTGACTCATTTTGAACTCTCCCTATAATGCGACTCCACACAGCGGGGGTGATTAGCTCAGCTGGGAGAGCACCTCCCTTACAAGGAGGGGGTCGGCGGTTCGATCCCGTCATCACCCACCAACTACTTTATGTAGTCTCCGCCGTGTAGCAAGAAATTGAGAAGTGGGTGATTAGCTCAGCTGGGAGAGCACCTCCCTTACAAGGAGGGGGTCGGCGGTTCGATCCCGTCATCACCCACCACTTTCTCGCCAGCTAAATTTCTTGTAAAAATGTGAAGTACCGAAGTGGGTGATTAGCTCAGCTGGGAGAGCACCTCCCTTACAAGGAGGGGGTCGGCGGTTCGATCCCGTCATCACCCACCACTTCGGGTCGTTAGCTCAGTTGGTAGAGCAGTTGACTTTTAATCAATTGGTCGCAGGTTCGAATCCTGCACGACCCACCAATGTAAAAAAGCGCCCTAAAGGCGCTTTTTTGCTATCTGCGATTTGCGAAATTGCCTGATGCGCTTCACTTAGCAGACTACTATTTCCGGCAATTCCTGTCTCCTCACCTACTGTGTCAATGCAGCCAACAGCTTAACCATCGCGGGCGTCACCTGCTGTGTTTCATAAACAATATATAAATCTGCAGGGATGCGCTGTTTGAGCGGACGGAAAATGACACCTGGCCAGTTCATTTGTGCGTAGCTGTCCGCTATCAATGTGATACCAATGCCCATACTGACCATAGCGAGTACCGTTTGCGGTTCATTAACTTCGCGAATAACAACCGGTGAAAATCCCACCTGCTGGCAAACTCGCTGCAAAAAATCCCAGTCAGTGTAAACGGGCGGCATTGTAACAAAATACTCGTCACGTAGCGCTTCCAGCGGGACGGTGGAAAATGATGAGAGATGATGCTCTTCAGGCATCGCCACCAGAAACGCCGATTCATGCAACCGTAAGCTGGTAAAACCAGTCGGTGGTTCTGTCGCCATTCGCCAGATCCCGGCATCAAGTTCGCGGCGTTCCAGCAAGGCCATTTGCATCGCGGGCATCTTTTCGCGAAAAAGAACGTCAACGTTAGGATTTTCCCTGAGGAATCGCCGCATAACCGGGCGCATCCGTCCCCACATTGCCGTTCCCACTACGCCGAGTTCAATCCGCCCTGCTTCTCCCCGACCTATTTGTTCAATCCGAGCCAATACATTATTAGCATTCACCAGCAATCGACGCGATTCTTCCATCAAGATTTTGCCCGCGTGTGTCAGTACGACGCTGCGCGAATGGCGAATAAAAAGCTGCGTGCCGAGTTGATTTTCCAGCTCTTTAATATGAATGCTGAGCGGAGGCTGAGACATATTTAAACGCGCTGCTGCGCGGCCAAAATGCAACTCTTCCGCTACGGCAAGAAAATAACGGAGCAACTTAAGATCTGTTCTGTATACGCGTTCCATAATTAAGTGCTCCATATAATAAATACATCGTATTAAATTATCATGGCATAAAGTATTTCACCACCAGATATCCGACATACATAAACACAATGGATAATATACCCGGTAATACATTTGGTACAGGAATAGGCAAGCGCACGATTGTAAACAAAGCACCAATACCAAAACCAACGCCGGAAGAAAATAAAATATCTTTCACTAATTAACCTTTATCATAAAAGCAGCTCTGAAGAGCAGAGCCGCGAATCCTTTTAATGAGTCACCGCTCGATGCTTTATCTTTTCAGGGTCATGATTATATTTAAACCCAAAGAAAAATATCACTGCGAGAAAAAGAGCATATCCTGCAAACACCAGCCAGATAGTTTGCCAGTCTTTTACGCCATCCACCGAAAAGTAATCTACTGCCATGCCACTCAGAATCGAGCCAACCCATGCGCCGACACCATTTACCATGGTCATAAAGAGCCCCTGCGCGCTGGCACGAATGCTGGAATCAACTTCCTGTTCGACAAATACCGAACCAGAAATATTGAAGAAATCGAATGCACAGCCATAAACAATCATCGACAGCAGCAGCAAAATAAATCCGGTTGTTGACGGATCGCCATAGGCGAAGAAGCCAAAGCGCAGCGTCCAGGCCACCATACTCATCAGCATGACGGTTTTAATGCCAAATCGCTTTAAAAAGAATGGGATAGTCAGTATAAAGCCCACTTCTGCCATCTGTGATACCGACAGCAAAATGGAGGGGTATTTCACCACAAAACTGTCAGCAAACTCCGGGTTACGGGCGAAATCATGTAGGAACGGATTACCAAAAACGTTGGTAATTTGCAGTACCGCACCCAGCATCATGGCAAAGAGGAAAAAGATGGCCATGCGTGGATTTTTAAACAGCACGAAGGCATCCAGACCCAGCTTGCTGGCAAGCGATGTGGTCGCTTTTTTCTCAGCAACCGGAATCTTCGGCAAAGTCAGCGCATAAGCCGACAGCAGCAATGACGCACCGGACGCGATATACAGCTGCAGACTACTCAATTCCAGATGCAGCAGGCTTACTGCCCACATCGCGACAATGAACCCCACCGTACCAAAAACGCGAATGGGTGGGAAAGCGGTCACCGGGTCAAGCCCGGCCTGGGCAAGACAGGAATAAGAGACGCTGTTCGATAACGCAATAGTCGGCATAAACGCCATCGCATTGACTAACATCGCCCAAAACATCATATCCGGATCAGTTACGGATGCCGCATAAAAAAGTACGCCCGCACACACCAGGTGACACAGCATGTATGCACGTTCTGCGCGCAGCCATTTGTCTGCGATGATCCCCATTATACCAGGCATAATAATCGCGGCGATCCCCTTGGAACTGTAAACCATGCCAACATTAGCGCCGGTGAAATGAAGGGTATTAATCATGTAAGAGCCGAGGGTAACCAGCCAGCTCCCCCAGATAAAATATTGCAAAAAGGACATTACCTTTAAGCGCATAGCGATGCTCATAATCGTTTCCTTGTCGCATCATATGGCCTCACCCGCGAGGCCGTTTCTTATTGTTTTTCTCAGGCAATTTTGCGCAGAAAGCCACAAATAAGGTTGATGAAGTTCTGCTTAGAGAGCTCCGCAGCCGCCAGCGTTTGCGCATGTGACAATTTCACATCGCTTAAACCTTCCGCCATATTGGTAATCGCAGAGACCGCAACGACTTTAAGGTCGCAATGGCGAGCTGAAATAACCTCAGGCACCACAGACATACCAACAACATCCCCACCAATAATTTGCATCATGCGAATTTCCGCCGCAGTCTCGAAATTCGGCCCCGGATACGAGACGAACACGCCCTCCGTCAGAGGGAAACCCTCTTCTTTCGCCACTTTTTGTAACAGTGCGCGGTATTCCGCATCGTAGGCATTTGCCAGTGAGAAGAAGCGCTCTCCAAAACGATCATCGTTAAGACCCACCATCGGCGTACCGGGCATGGTGTTGATATGATCTTTCAATGCGACCAGGCTGCCTGCCCCCACTTCCGGACGCAGCGAGCCTGCCGCATTGGTGCAGAACAGTAGCTCGCAGCCCAGCAGCTTAAAGGTACGAATTGCGTCAGTCATAATGGTCATTCCACGACCTTCGTAGAAATGTCCGCGACCTTTCATACATACCACCGGTACGCCCTGGAGATGGCCCAGCACTAACTCCCCCGCATGACCATGTACAGTACTTACCGGGAAGCCCGGCAGCTTTTCGTAGGAAATTGCGACAGCGTTCTCAATCTGATCGGCCAGCGCGCCCAGCCCGGAACCTAAAATAAAGGCCACTCGTGGCGTGAAATCAGGTTTATAAGTCTTGATAATATCTATAAAAAACAGCGGGTTATGAGAAAATTGAACCTGAGACATATATATCCTTTTTCTGTAGGGTGGAATCTAACGCCTTTTTATAGCGAGGTTGTCCCGGCTCTTACCAATACACTTTTCTCACGCATTCAATAGCGATTCGATATCGATGGATTTATATCTTTTCTCTATTAATCCACGGTAAAAACTGTATTGGCGATATTAATTCCTTTGCATTAACAATATGCCGTTTTTAGCAAACCACTTTATTAAGCAACCTACTAATAACGATCGGCATAGGGAATTATGCTATGAAAAAACATCTTTTAACTCTGACACTTTCCTCTATATTAGCGATACCTTTTGTATCTCATGCAGAATTTAAAGGCGGTTTTGCAGATATCGGCGTGCATTATCTGGACTGAACCAGCCAGACTACCGAAAAATCGTCGACCAAATCACACAAAGATGATTTTGGCTATCTTGAATTTGAAGGTGGCGCTAACTTTAGTTGGGGAGAAATGTACGGGTTCTTCGACTGGGAAAACTTCTATAACGGTCGCCATAATAAACCAGGTAGCGAGCAGCGTTATACCTTTAAAAATACCAACCGTATTTACCTGGGTGACACCGGATTTAATCTCTACTTGCATGCGTATGGCACCTACGGTTCTGCGAATCGCGTGAATTTCCACGACGATATGTTCCTGTACGGTATCGGCTACAATTTCACCGACAGCGGTTGGTGGTTCAAACCGTTCTTTGCTAAGCGTTATACAGATCAAACCTATTACACTGGCGACAACGGCTATGTCGCCGGCTGGGTTGCAGGTTACAACTTTATGCTGGGCAGCGAGAAATTCACTCTTACCAACTGGAACGAGTACGAGTTTGACCGTGACGCTACCTATGCAGCGGGTAATGGCGGTAAAGAAGGGCTGAATGGCGCAGTTGCACTGTGGTGGAATGCAACATCACACATTACTACGGGGATTCAGTATCGATATGCGGATGACAAACTGGGCGAAGATTTTTACCAGGATGCGATAATCTACTCCATCAAATTTAACTTCTGATTGATTACTGCCGGGGCTCCCGGCAGTATGAATTCACTCTATATCTGATACAACGGATCCCCTTCCCGCCCAGCCATTAGCGCATTGCCCTGGTCTCGTACCACGTCCCATAAAGCTTCAGCGGCGGTGGAAAGTGAACGGTTCTTCCTGCGCACCAGCATCAACTGGCGTTCAACAACCGGCGTAATGCGCTTTACCACCAGTGGGCTACCTTCAGGCAATGGTAGCGCCAGTGCAGGAAGAATACTGATGCCGATGCCTGCGGCTACCATCGGGAACAGCGTCGCCGGATGTCCAATCTCCTGCACAATATTCGCCTGAATACCATTGCGCGCCAGCGCTGCGTCAATCAGCGGTCGGCTGCCTGACGCGTAATCCTGCAACACCAATTTCGCTCCCTGTAATGCCTGCCAGGGTACATAATCTTCCACGGCCAAAGCGCTATCGCGATGGCAAAGCAGAAAGAAAGGCTCGGAAAGAATCGCTTCACATTGCAGATCGCCCACTGGGCCTGGATCGATGACGATGCCAAAATCGACATCTCCCTGGCGAATACTTTCCATCACCCACTGCTGCGGACGATCGTGCAGGACAAACTGAATATCTGGATAGCGGCGATGGCTTTCAGCAATGCATTGCGGAATAAGATGCGCGGAAATGGTCTGGCTGGCAGCGACCCGAACTTTTCCGCTCAGTTGTTGCCCCATACGCCCGGTATCGCGCAACGTGCTGTTCAGTTCATCCAGCAGTCGCTCAAGACGCAAAGACAGCTGCTGCCCTGCATCTGTAAGCACCACTTCACGCGTGGTTCTGTCCAGCAGGCGAACACCAGTATGATTTTCCAGCTCCTTCACACTGTGACTCACTGCCGACTGGCTCAGGCCGATACGCTCTCCTGCACGACTAAAACTTTTCTCCTGCGCTACTGTGACGAAAACCTTTAATTGTTTTAAAGAATAATTCATCTGTTTTCTTCATGAATGGATGCAATAAATCAATTTTATTTCTCAAACTGGAAGAAGCACAATAGAACCATCGATCATCTGGAGTCTTTATGAAACTTTTTCGTATCCTCGATCCTTTCACCTTAACCCTGATCACGGTGGTGTTGCTGGCCTCTTTCTTTCCGGCCAGAGGCGATTTCGTCCCCTTCTTTGAAAATCTGACCACCGCAGCTATTGCCCTGCTGTTCTTTATGCACGGCGCGAAGTTGTCGCGTGAGGCGATTATTGCTGGCGGTGGTCACTGGCGACTGCATTTGTGGGTAATGTGCAGCACCTTCGTGCTGTTTCCGATTCTGGGTGTACTGTTTGCCTGGTGGAAACCGGTAAATGTCGACCCGATGCTCTACTCCGGTTTTCTCTACTTGTGCATTCTCCCGGCTACCGTGCAGTCTGCAATCGCCTTCACGTCAATGGCGGGCGGTAACGTCGCGGCGGCGGTTTGTTCTGCGTCAGCATCCAGCCTGCTGGGGATTTTCCTTTCACCATTGCTGGTTGGTCTGGTGATGAATGTTCACGGTGCAGGGGGCAGCCTTGAGCAGGTCGGTAAAATTATGCTGCAACTGCTGCTGCCGTTTGTGTTGGGGCATCTTTCCCGGCCGTGGATTGGTGACTGGGTGTCGCGCAATAAAAAATGGATTGCGAAAACTGACCAGACGTCCATTCTGTTGGTGGTTTATACAGCGTTCAGCGAAGCCGTCGTTAATGGTATCTGGCATAAAGTTGGCTGGGGATCATTGCTGTTTATCGTGGTGGTCAGCTGCGTTCTTCTGGCTATCGTGATTGTAGTTAACGTCTTTATGGCACGCCGACTGGGCTTCAATAAGGCAGATGAAATTACTATCGTCTTTTGTGGTTCGAAAAAGAGTCTGGCAAATGGCATCCCGATGGCAAACATTCTGTTCCCCACATCGGTGATCGGTATGATGGTGCTGCCCCTGATGATTTTCCATCAGATCCAATTGATGGTCTGTGCGGTGCTGGCGCGTCGATACAAACGCCAGACCGAACAGTTACAGGCACAGCAGGAAAGCAGCGCCGATAAAGCTTAAAGCGGACGCTTCAGGGGCTGGACCAGTTGCGTCAGCCCCTCGGTTTTAATCAGCAGCGTGATTTGCATTAGCTCACCGAGCTTCCCTGCCGGGAATTCATCTTTGCGGGCAAACCACAGCAGATACTCCTCCGGCAGGTCGATTAAGCGACGCCCTTTATATTTGCCAAACGGCATTATCGTATTGGCTATTTCAATCAGCTGCTCTTTTTCCATCTCAGCTACCCAGCAAACGCAGCATTTCCGCTTCGTCGATGACTTCAATGCCCAGTTCCTGCGCTTTCGCCAGTTTAGAACCTGCCGCTTCTCCGGCAATCACCAGATCGGTTTTCTTCGACACGCTGCCCGCGACTTTCGCGCCCAGTTCAACCAGTCGAGCTTTAGCGTCATCACGCGACATCTGGCTTAAGCTGCCCGTAAGCACCACGGTTTTACCAGCAAACGGGCTGTCAATCTCTTCCGCGTTGATAACGATCGGCGCAGGCCAGTGAACACCTTCCGCCAACAGCTCGCTGATGACATTGCGGTTGCTTTCTTCGGCAAAGAAGTTGTGAACGTGGGATGCAACGACAATGCCAACATCAGGCACCTTTTGCAGCTCTTCAATCGAAGCGGCTTCCAGCGCTTCCAGCGTGCCGAAATATGCCGCCAGACCTGCTGCGGTGGCCTCGCCGACTTCACGGATGCCAAGTGCATAGAGGAAGCGAGCAAAGGTGGTTTCTTTCGCTTTTTCCAGCGCGTTAACCACGTTTTGTGCCGATTTTGGCCCCATACGCTCCAGTCCGGTCAGTTTGCCTGCGGTGAGTTTGAACAGATCTGCCGGAGTATGGACATATTCTTTTTCAACCAGCTGATCGATGATTTTGTCGCCCATTCCGTCAACATCCATCGCACGGCGGGAAACAAAGTGTTTCAGCGACTCTTTACGCTGCGCTCCGCAAATCAGGCCACCGGTACAGCGGGCAACCGCTTCACCTTCCACACGCTCAACGTCAGAACCACATACCGGACAATGCGTCGGGAATACAACCTCACGGGTATCTTCCGGGCGTTCAGAAAGCACGACGTTAACCACCTGCGGGATCACGTCGCCAGCGCGGCGAATCACCACTTTATCGCCAATGCGTAAACCAAGACGTTCGATTTCATCCGCATTGTGTAAGGTTGCGTTACTCACCAGCACGCCAGCAACATGGACAGGTTCCAGACGCGCAACAGGCGTAATCGCGCCAGTACGCCCAACCTGAAACTCGACGTCACGCACAAAGGTCATCTGCTCCTGCGCCGGGAATTTAAACGCTACCGCCCAGCGCGGGGCACGCGCGACAAAGCCAAGCTGCTCCTGCTGTTCCAGTGAGTTGACCTTAATCACCACGCCGTCGATATCAAAGCCCAGCGTCGGGCGGTCTTCTTCCACTTTGTGATAGAACGCCAGCACTTCTTCCGCCGATTCACAAAGCGTTACCCGATCGCTGACCGGCAACCCCCACTTTTTAAATTGCAGTAAACGGCCAAGATGAGTATCCGGCAGCTCGCCACCTTCCAGAACACCAACGCCATAGCAGAAAAAAGTGAGCGGTCGCTTCGCTGTAATACGCGGATCAAGCTGACGCAGTGAACCAGCTGCCGCATTACGTGGGTTAGCAAAAACTTTCCCGCCCGTGCGTCGCGCATCTTCGTTAATCTTTTCGAACCCCGCCTGCGGCAGGAACACTTCACCACGCACTTCCAGACGCGCCGGGATATTCTCTCCGTGCAGCTTCAGCGGAATGGCGCGAATAGTACGCACATTAGACGTGATATCTTCCCCGGTGGTGCCATCGCCACGGGTCGCGGCACTGACTAAAACGCCATTTTCATACAGAATACTGACGGCAAGGCCATCCAGCTTCAGCTCACAGCACCAGGTGACTTTCTCGTTGTTTTTCAGACGGTCCTGCACACGTTTGTTGAAAGCAAGAAAGCTTTCTTCATCAAAAACGTTATCCAGTGACAGCATTGGTACTTCATGGCGTATCTGGCTGAAAGCCGCCAGCGGCGCAGCGCCTACACGTTGAGTAGGCGAATCAGGCGTAATCAGTTCTGGATGTTTGGTTTCCAGCTCGCGCAGTTCGCGCATCAGCCTGTCGTATTCAGCGTCGGGAATTTCCGGCGCATCCATCACATGATAAAGATATTCATGATGGCGAAGCGTCGTTCGCAGTTCTGTCAGTTGTTGTTCGATTGATTCCATATCGCACCATCAATGCTAAAAACCCCCGACAAGCGGGGGTTCGAAGAGGAGTTAATTTGCCTTAAGTGTATCAGGCGTTGGCGTCTTTGACTTCGCGGATGATGTCCTGGTACTCGCGCAATTTCTGCGGAGTCATCATACGGCGCTGATCGTCAAGCACGACACCGCCCACTTCATCGGCAATATGCTGCGCAGATTGCAGCATCAGCTTGAAGTTCTGCAGCTCGTCACCGTAAGACGGTACCTGCATAAAGATAGTGACACCCGGAGTAGTGAAATCCTTCATTTCAGGATCAAAGGTTCCCGGTTTCACCATATTCGCCAGGCTGAATAACGCCGGGCCGCTGCCATCCGGGCTAAGATGACGATGGTAAATATTCATATCGCCAAAAATGAAGCCCGCTTGTTGAATGCTGTTAAGAAGCAGTTCACCGTTTAGCTCGCTACCGTGATGCGCCGCGACGTTCATGATAATCACCGCTTCTTTGCACTTCGGTTTATCCATAACTGGAGCAGGTTCCGCTACAGGCTCAGGCTGTGGTGCCGCTACGGGTTCTGCAGGCTGGAAAGCCTGTTGTGCCGGTTGCGGTGCTGAATGCACAGGCTGCGGCGCTGGCGCGACCTGTGGCGAAACTGGCTGCTGCAACGGCTGTTCAGGCTGCGGCTGATAGGCAGGCTGCTGCACCGGCTGCGCTGGATGCGGAGCATGTTGCGGCGGTACCTGCGCTTCAGGCGGCTGCTGGACCGGTTGACGCGGCTGCGCAGACGCATAAGGCGGTTGGTACTGGTGTTGCGGCGACGGACGAGCAGCCTCATGCTCCTGAGCGTTAGCCGGGGCATGATTCACGCGGTGAACACGAACCTCACCAACGCCCTCATCATCTTCGACATCCTCGTCATAAGAATCGTCGTCACGTTTTGACTTCATTCGTTTTAATGGCCGATCGCGGAACATAGAAGATCGTTCTTTACGGCTGGTCCAGAAACCATGTACCAGTAAAGCGATTATGGCGATCGCGCCAACAATGATTAATATCAGACGCAAATCCTGCATCATTATATTCTCTGTTGTTCTAACACCTTGCCACCACGGCAAACATTTACTCACTAAGAGTATTTGCCGATTACCTCAAGTGCAAGTGCACTATTAACTTTCACAGCACAAAGATAGATGAAATCGTGCTTTTTGCTGTTTTTTCGAACATATCCTAACTGTCCATTGCGCAATTACCCGGTAAAATACGCAGAATTTTCCCGGGATTGGTCAAAAGGAGCTCATCCTGATTATGGTTTCATCATTCACATCTGCCCCACGCAGCGGTTTTTACTATTTTGCGCAAGGCTGGAAGCTCGTCTCGCAACCTGGGATTCGGCGTTTCGTTATTTTACCGCTGCTGGTCAATATTTTGTTGATGGGGGGCGCATTCTGGTGGCTCTTTACGCAACTCGATGTCTGGATCCCGACTCTCATGAGTTATGTTCCGGACTGGTTACAATGGCTGAGCTATCTGTTGTGGCCCCTGGCTGTCATCTCTGTGCTGTTAGTGTTTGGCTATTTCTTCTCAACGATTGCTAACTGGATTGCCGCTCCGTTCAACGGTTTATTGGCTGAACAACTGGAAGCACGATTGACTGGCGCTACACCGCCAGATACCGGGATTTTCGGTATCATGAAAGATGTGCCGCGAATCATGAAACGCGAATGGCAAAAATTTGCCTGGTATCTGCCACGCGCAATTGTATTGCTAATTCTTTACTTCATCCCTGGTATTGGGCAAACCGTCGCGCCGGTACTGTGGTTCCTGTTTAGCGCCTGGATGTTAGCCATCCAGTATTGCGATTACCCCTTCGATAACCACAAAGTGCCGTTTAAAGAGATGCGCACCGCCCTGCGCACACGCAAAATCACCAATATGCAGTTTGGTGCTTTAACCAGCCTGTTTACGATGATCCCGCTGCTTAATCTGTTCATCATGCCCGTTGCCGTTTGTGGCGCGACGGCGATGTGGGTCGATTGCTATCGCGATAAACACGCGATGTGGCGGTAACAATCTACCGGTTATTTTGTAAACCGTTTGTGTGAAACAGGGGTGGCTTATGCCGCCCCTTATTCCATCTTGCATGTCATTATTTCCCTTCTGTATATAGATATGCTAAATCCTTACTTCCGCATATTCTCTGAGCGGGTATGCTACCTGTTGTATCCCAATTTCATACAGTTAAGGACAGGCCATGAGTAAGATTTTTGAAGATAACTCGCTGACTATCGGTCACACGCCGCTGGTTCGCCTGAATCGCATCGGTAACGGACGCATTCTGGCGAAGGTGGAATCTCGTAACCCCAGCTTCAGCGTTAAGTGCCGTATCGGTGCCAACATGATTTGGGATGCCGAAAAGCGCGGCGTGCTGAAACCAGGCGTTGAACTGGTTGAACCGACCAGCGGTAATACCGGGATTGCACTGGCCTATGTAGCTGCCGCTCGCGGTTACAAACTCACCCTGACCATGCCAGAAACCATGAGTATTGAACGCCGCAAGCTGCTGAAAGCGTTAGGTGCAAACCTGGTGCTGACGGAAGGTGCTAAAGGCATGAAAGGCGCAATCCAAAAAGCAGAAGAAATTGTCGCCAGCAATCCAGAGAAATACCTGCTGCTGCAACAATTCAGCAATCCGGCAAACCCTGAAATTCACGAAAAGACCACCGGTCCGGAGATATGGGAAGATACCGACGGTCAGGTTGATGTATTTATTGCTGGCGTTGGGACTGGCGGTACGCTGACTGGCGTCAGCCGCTACATTAAAGGCACCAAAGGCAAGACCGATCTTATCTCTGTCGCCGTTGAGCCAACCGATTCTCCAGTTATCGCCCAGGCGCTGGCAGGTGAAGAGATTAAACCTGGCCCGCATAAAATTCAGGGTATTGGCGCTGGTTTTATCCCGGCTAACCTCGATCTCAAGCTGGTCGATAAAGTCATTGGCATCACCAATGAAGAAGCGATTTCTACCGCGCGTCGTCTGATGGAAGAAGAAGGTATTCTTGCAGGTATCTCTTCTGGAGCAGCTGTTGCCGCGGCGTTGAAACTACAAGAAGATGAAAGCTTTACCAACAAGAATATTGTGGTTATTCTACCATCATCGGGTGAGCGTTATTTAAGCACCGCATTGTTTGCCGATCTCTTCACTGAGAAAGAATTGCAACAGTAATGCCAGCTTGTTAAAAATGCGTAAAAAAGCACCTTTTTAGGTGCTTTTTTGTGGCCTGCTTCAAACTTTCGCCCCTCCTGGCATTGATTCAGCCTGTCGGAACTGGTATTTAACCAGACTAATTATTTTGATGCGCGAAATTAATCGTTACAGGAAAAGCCAAAGCTGAATCGATTTTATGATTTGGTTCAATTCTTCCTTTAGCGGCATAATGTTTAATGACGTACGAAACGTCAGCGGTCAACACCCGCCAGCAATGGACTGTATTGCGCTCTTCGTGCGTCGCGTCTGTTAAAAACTGGCGCTAACAATACAGGCTAAAGTCGAACCGCCAGGCTAGACTTTAGTTCCACAACACTAAACCTATAAGTTGGGGAAATACAATGTTCCAGCAAGAAGTTACCATTACCGCTCCGAACGGTCTGCACACCCGCCCTGCTGCCCAGTTTGTAAAAGAAGCTAAGGGCTTCACTTCTGAAATTACTGTGACTTCCAACGGCAAAAGCGCCAGCGCGAAAAGCCTGTTTAAACTGCAGACTCTGGGCCTGACTCAAGGTACCGTTGTGACTATCTCCGCAGAAGGCGAAGACGAGCAGAAAGCGGTTGAACATCTGGTTAAACTGATGGCGGAACTCGAGTAATTTCCCGGGTTCTTTTAAAAATCAGTCACAAGTAAGGTAGGGTTATGATTTCAGGCATTTTAGCATCCCCGGGTATCGCTTTCGGTAAAGCTCTGCTTCTGAAAGAAGACGAAATTGTCATTGACCGGAAAAAAATTTCTGCCGACCAGGTTGATCAGGAAGTTGAACGTTTTCTGAGCGGTCGTGCCAAGGCATCAGCCCAGCTGGAAACGATCAAAACGAAAGCTGGTGAAACGTTCGGTGAAGAAAAAGAAGCCATCTTTGAAGGGCATATTATGCTGCTCGAAGATGAGGAGCTGGAGCAGGAAATCATAGCCCTGATTAAAGATAAGCACATGACAGCTGACGCAGCTGCTCATGAAGTTATCGAAGGTCAGGCTTCTGCCCTGGAAGAGCTGGATGATGAATACCTGAAAGAACGTGCGGCTGACGTACGTGATATCGGTAAGCGCCTGCTGCGCAACATCCTGGGCCTGAAGATTATCGACCTGAGCGCCATTCAGGATGAAGTCATTCTGGTTGCCGCTGACCTGACGCCGTCCGAAACCGCACAGCTGAACCTGAAGAAGGTGCTGGGTTTCATCACCGACGCGGGTGGCCGTACTTCCCACACCTCTATCATGGCGCGTTCTCTGGAACTACCTGCTATCGTGGGTACCGGTAGCGTCACCTCTCAGGTGAAAAATGACGACTATCTGATTCTGGATGCCGTAAATAATCAGGTTTACGTCAATCCAACCAACGAAGTTATTGATAAAATGCGCGCTGTTCAGGAGCAAGTGGCTTCTGAAAAAGCAGAGCTTGCTAAACTGAAAGATCTGCCAGCTATTACGCTGGACGGTCACCAGGTAGAAGTATGCGCTAACATTGGTACGGTTCGTGACGTTGAAGGTGCAGAGCGTAACGGCGCTGAAGGCGTTGGTCTGTATCGTACTGAGTTCCTGTTCATGGACCGCGACGCACTGCCCACTGAAGAAGAACAGTTTGCTGCTTACAAAGCAGTGGCTGAAGCGTGTGGCTCGCAAGCGGTTATCGTTCGTACCATGGACATCGGCGGCGACAAAGAGCTGCCATACATGAACTTCCCGAAAGAAGAGAACCCGTTCCTCGGCTGGCGCGCTATCCGTATCGCGATGGATCGTAAAGAGATCCTGCGCGATCAGCTCCGCGCTATCCTGCGTGCCTCGGCTTTCGGTAAATTGCGCATTATGTTCCCGATGATCATCTCTGTTGAAGAAGTGCGTGCACTGCGCAAAGAGATCGAAATCTACAAACAGGAACTGCGCGACGAAGGTAAAGCGTTTGACGAGTCAATTGAAATCGGCGTAATGGTGGAAACACCGGCTGCCGCAACAATTGCACGTCATTTAGCCAAAGAAGTTGATTTCTTTAGTATCGGCACCAATGATTTAACGCAGTACACTCTGGCAGTTGACCGTGGTAATGATATGATTTCACACCTTTACCAGCCAATGTCACCGTCCGTGCTGAACTTGATCAAGCAAGTTATTGATGCTTCTCATGCTGAAGGCAAATGGACTGGCATGTGTGGTGAGCTTGCTGGCGATGAACGTGCTACACTTCTGTTGCTGGGGATGGGTCTGGACGAATTCTCTATGAGCGCCATTTCTATCCCGCGCATTAAGAAGATTATCCGTAACACGAACTTCGAAGATGCGAAGGTGTTAGCAGAGCAGGCTCTTGCTCAACCGACAACGGACGAGTTAATGACGCTGGTTAACAAGTTCATTGAAGAAAAAACAATCTGCTAATCCACGAGATGCGGCCCAATTTACTGCTTAGGAGAAGATCATGGGTTTGTTCGATAAACTGAAATCTCTGGTTTCCGACGACAAGAAGGATACCGGAACTATTGAGATCATTGCTCCGCTCTCTGGCGAGATCGTCAATATCGAAGACGTGCCGGATGTCGTTTTTGCGGAAAAAATCGTTGGTGATGGTATTGCTATCAAACCAACGGGTAACAAAATGGTCGCGCCAGTAGACGGCACCATTGGTAAAATCTTTGAAACCAACCACGCATTCTCTATCGAATCTGATAGCGGCGTTGAACTGTTCGTCCACTTCGGTATCGACACCGTTGAACTGAAAGGCGAAGGCTTCAAGCGTATTGCTGAAGAAGGTCAGCGCGTGAAAGTTGGCGATACTGTCATTGAATTTGATCTGCCGCTGCTGGAAGAGAAAGCCAAGTCTACCCTGACTCCGGTTGTTATCTCCAACATGGACGAAATCAAAGAACTGATCAAACTGTCCGGTAGCGTAACCGTGGGTGAAACCCCGGTTATCCGCATCAAGAAGTAATTCTTGCCGCAGTGAAAAATGGCGCCCATCGGCGCCATTTTTTTATGCTTCCGCCAGCGGCGGCAAAATCAATTCATCGCTCTCATGCTGCTGGGTGTAGCGCATCACTTCCAGTACGCGCAACCCCGCTCGGTGCACTGCATCGGTTAACGCCTTCCCTTTCAGCAAGCCACTGATGAGCTGAGCACAAAACAGGTCGCCAGTCCCTTTCAGGTCGGTTTTTACCCGTGAATGGGAAATGACATTCACGCTGTCGGCAGTGACCACCACAACCTGCATCTCCTGATTTTCTTCATTACCGGAGGCGCTGGTAACCACCACCCATTTTAATGTGTCTGAAAGCAGACTTTTTGCGGCAGCAATGGCACTGTCGAGATCGCGGCAATTTTTACCGGTCAGGATTTCCAACTCAAAGATATTGGGGGTAATTCCCTGCGCCAGCGGCAGTAAATATTGTCGATACGCTTCGGGAAGGTCAGGTTTGACATAAATTCCGCTATCAATATCACCAATCACCGGATCGACCATGATCAATAGGTCAGGATGGTCTTTGCGTAGCGCAGTCAGCCACTCGGCAAGGATTTTGATTTGCGATGCCGTTCCCATATAGCCCGTGGTTACAGCACGAAGTTGGCGCAGCGCATCACGCTCCTGAAGCGCACGCAAATAGCCGCTAAACCATTCGTCCGGAATCGCACCACCGTAGAAAGTGTCATAATGCGGCGTATTGCTCAGCAATACCGTCGGCACGGCAAAGACATTCAGGCCGTTCTGTTTGATAGCAGGCACGGCAATGCTGTTGCCCACGCTGCCGTAAACCACCTGCGACTGCACGGCGACGATATCCGCCTGCAGTGCCCTACTCTTATCGTTAAACAACAACAAACTACTCATTTAATTTTTTCTCCTTGCCGATGATCCTCATCGTAATCCAACCGAAACTTTACCTGATTCTGGCAGTCAAATCGGCTATCACAAAACAAGGATAAGGTAATTCAATGAAGAAAATCATTTGTCTGGTCATTACACTACTAATGACACTCCCCGCTTACGCGAAGTTAACTGCCCATGAAGAAGCCCGCATCAACGCCATGCTGGAGGGATTAGCACAGAAAAAGGATTTGATATTTGTGCGCAACGGTGATGAACATACCTGCTATGAAGCGGTTTCTCATCTGCGTCTGAAGCTCGGCAATACCCGTAACCGCATTGACACTGCCGAGCAGTTTATTGATAAGGTTGCTTCGTCGTCATCGATTACTGGGAAGCCGTATATTGTGAAGATCCCCGGTAAGAGCGATGAGAACGCACAGCCTTTTTTACATGCGTTAATTGCGCAGACGGATAAAACGGTGCCTGCGGAAGGAAATTAATCCGCTTTGGGAAGGCATTTACAGGAGGTAACATGAAAAAACGCTTTATTTATCACGATGAAAAATCGAATAAATTTTGGTGGATAGATTACGAAGGGGATAGTTTAGCTGTCAACTATGGCAAGGTAGGTAGTATTGGTAAATTCCAGACAAAAGAGTTCGATAATGAAGAACAGTGTCTGAAAGAAGCCAGTAAATTGATTGCCGCAAAAATGAAGAAAGGCTATCAAGAAGATCCAAAGTTTAACTTCATGGATCGCTACTATTTTGATGATGAAGAAATTGGGTTACATGTTAAAACGTCACACCCAAACTTCCAGTGCCATTTTACTGATCCACTTTATATGTGTTGCTGGGATGAAGAATCTCCTTTTGGCAGCGATGAAGGTGCTGATGCTCTAAACGTTCTTGAAAATAGCCTCCGTAAAGAGCCGGATCTGGACTGTGCTGATTTCCCTCAAATGTTAATTGAAACTATGTGGGGTATGAAATACATCGCTATGGACAGTATTCTTGAAGAGGATGTTCGTGCGCAATTACTAGTCGATGAAATGAGCACTATCCAGAGCAATATGATTACCTACGCAACTGCATTCGGTCAGATTAAAGTCATGGGTAAAATCTCCCATAAACTTAAAAAGATGGGACTCAATGCACTAGCGCGTCATCAGCTTACCGCAAAAATTCTTCAATGGGGTGACGGTCAGGACTCACCAATACTTCAAAAAATGATTGATGACCTTACGGCGTTTCCTCACGAAAATTAAATACTGCATTTGTCGGCAGCAACAACTGTTAAAAAAGTGCGCTTTGTTTATGCCGGATGCGGCGTAAACGCCTTATCCGGCCTACAAAATCGTGCTAATTCAATATATTGTAGAAACCTTGTAGGCCTGATAAGCGTAGCGCATCAGGCAGTTTTGCGTTTGTCATCAGTCTCCGATGCTATTAATCCTTAAATCCCCGCCCCCTGGCTAAAGTGCTCTTCCCCAAACACCCCGGTGGAAAGGTAGCGATCGCCACGATCGCAGATGATCGCCACCACCACCGCACCAGGGTTAGCTTTTGCCACCCGCAGTGCTCCGGCAACCGCGCCGCCGGAGCTGACGCCACAGAATATTCCTTCCCGCACCGCCAGTTCGCGCATGGTGTTTTCCGCATCGCGCTGATGAATATCCAGCACCTCATCCACCAGAGAAGCGTTGAAAATCCCCGGCAGATATTCCGCAGGCCAGCGGCGAATGCCGGGAATGCTACTGCCCTCTTCCGGCTGCAGGCCAACAATGGTCACCGGTTTGGATTGTTCGCGCATAAAGCGTGAAACGCCGGTGATAGTGCCGGTTGTTCCCATGCTGGAGACAAAATGGGTAATGCGCCCGCCAGTTTGCTGCCAGATTTCCGGCCCGGTAGTGGTGTAATGGGCGTAAGGGTTATCGGGATTATTGAACTGATCGAGCAGCTTTCCTTCACCACGATTAGCCATCTCCAGCGCCAGATCGCGCGCACCTTCCATGCCCTGCTCTTTGGTGACAAGAATCAGTTCCGCACCATAAGCACGCATCGCCGCACGGCGTTCCTGGCTCATGTTGTCGGGCATCAGCAATTTCATGCGATAGCCTTTAAGCGCGGCAATCATTGCCAGCGCAATGCCGGTGTTACCACTGGTGGCTTCGATTAACACATCACCCGGTTTAATTTCCCCGCGCTTTTCCGCCTCGACGATCATCGAAAGCGCCGCACGATCTTTTACCGAACCTGCCGGGTTATTGCCTTCCAGTTTTAACCACACTTCACTGCCGTTATTCGGCCCCATTCGCTGCAACTTCACCAGAGGCGTATTGCCTATTGTTTGTTCTAATGTACTCACGATCTCTATCCATACGTGGTGTTGCCTGATGCGACGCTTGCGCGTCTTATCAGGCCTACAGGTTACAAACCTTGCCATTAAAAAGCCCGGATCGCGGGAAGCGCCTCCGGGCGTTTAACATTCACTCAACCTATCAGGCGCTTTGTGCGAGAGCAAGTTCCTCATCGCGGGTTTCGATACGCTCGTCGCCGTTATACAGCCGCGCATGTTGCAGACCAACGAATAAACGCTCGCCACGCTGCGGGGCATCGTCGCCATGCATCACGACCGTCAGCGGTTCGTTGTACCACCCCAGCGGCTGCACCACTAATTGGGTGTAGTGACCTTTCGGGCTGGCTTCCAGTACCTGTACCGGCAGCGGCGAATCGAGGCTGGTACGGCGGCTGATATCCACTTCCCAAGGGCGCAGGAAGAGATCCACCGGCCCCTGATACGCAGGTGTGTAGCCCAGCGGCCAGCGATGCGCGCCAACATGGAACTGCCCGCCGCGAATGGTTCCCTGCAGGCGGTTCACTTCGCCCATAAATTCGAGCACAAAACGGGTCGCCGGTTCGCGCCATACCTGATCCGGCGCGTCAGCCTGTTCAATATTGCCCTGGCTCATCACAACTACACGATCAGCTACTTCGGTCGCTTCTTCCTGATCGTGGGTCACAAAAACGCTGGTGAATTTTAGTTCTTCATGGAGTTGACGCAGCCAGCGACGCAGCTCTTTACGCACCTGCGCATCCAGCGCGCCAAACGGTTCATCAAGCAGCAGAATTTGCGGTTCCACAGCCAGCGCGCGCGCCAGCGCCACGCGCTGTTTCTGGCCGCCGGAAAGCTGCGCCGGATAACGATCCGCCAGATGGGCAAGCTGGACCATTTCCAGCAATTTTGTCACTTTCGCTTTGATGGCTGCGGCATTCGGGCGCTCGCGACGCGGCAGCACCGTCAGGCCAAAAGCGATATTGTCGAACACCGTCATATGGCGGAACAGCGCGTAATGCTGGAACACGAAACCGACTTTACGATCACGTGCGTGCAGGCGGCTCACGTCGGTGCCGTGGAAGCGAATATGCCCGCTGGTTTGATGCTCCAGCCCGGCGATAATGCGCAGCAGCGTGGTTTTCCCGGAACCGGACGGCCCCAGCAACGCGACCATCTGACCTGAAGGAATATCCAGTGAGATATCGTTCAGCACCTGGGTGCGACCAAACGACTTCTTAATATTGGCAATCTCAATGCTCATGATGTTCCTCCTGCTGTGCGCGTTTTTCCTGATTCTCCAGGCGCCACTGCAACATACTTTTTAAAAACAGGGTGATAATCGCCATCAGCGTTAACAGCGCCGCAGCGGTAAAGGAGCCGACGGTGTTGTAGTCCTGCTCCAGCAATTCAATCTGTAACGGCAGCGACAGGGTTTCGCCGCGAATCGAGCCGGAAACCACCGACACTGCGCCAAACTCGCCAATCGCGCGGGCGTTGGTCAGCACCACGCCATAAAGCAGCGCCCAGCGAATGTTCGGCAATGTGACGCGGCGAAACATCTGCCAGCCAGACGCGCCAAGCAAAATTGCCGCTTCGTCTTCCTGGCTGCCCTGGCTTAACATCACCGGCACCAGCTCGCGCACCACAAACGGACACGTCACGAAGATCGTGACCAGCACCATTCCGGGCCAAGAGAACATAATTTGCAGATTATGTTCATCCAGCCAGCCGCCGAGCGGGCCGTTGGAGCCGTAGAACAGCAGATACACCAGACCGGCAACCACTGGCGATACGGCAAAAGGAATGTCCAGTAGCGTCAGCAGTAACTGGCGTCCGGGGAAGTTAAAGCGCGTCACCAGCCAGGCCAGCAGAATGCCGAACACCAGGTTCACCGGTACGGCAATCAGCGCAATCATCACCGTCAGCCAAATCGCGTGCAACATGTCCGGATCGGCCAGATTCTGTAAAACCGGCATCAGCCCCTTGCTGAATGCCTGCACGAAGATGTAAATCATCGGCACCAGCAGGATGAACGCCGAAACCAGCATCCCGATGCCAATTAGAAACCATTTGCCCCAGTTAATCGGGCGCGCGTCATAACGCTTCAATTGTGTCACTTCCGCCATTAATGACCTACCACACGCCGACCAAAGCGACTTTGCAGAGTGTTAATTGAGAACAGCAGTATCAGGGATGCCGCGAGGATCACCGAAGCAATCGCGCTCGCCGCCGGGTAATCAAACTCCTGCAAGCGCACAAAAATCATCAGCGACGTCACTTCCGTCTTCCACGCGATATTTCCGGCGATAAAAATCACCGCGCCAAATTCACCAAGACTACGGGTAAACGACAGCGCCACGCCCGCCACCAGCGCCGGAGAAAGCTCCGGCAGCACCACTTTGCAGAAACTCTGCCAGCGCGTTGCACCAAGCGTTTCCGCCGCTTCTTCATATTCCGGGCCTAACTCTTCCAGCACCGGCTGCACGGTACGCACCACAAACGGAATGCTGGTAAAGGCCATCGCCACCGCAATCCCCAGCCATGTATAGGTGACTTTGATATCAAACTTCGCCAGCCATTCACCGTAAAAACCGTTTACGGAAAAGAGCGAGGCCAGCGTTAAACCGGCGACAGCCGTTGGCAGCGCAAAGGGTAAATCCATCAGCGCATCAAGCAGCGTGCGGCCTGGGAAGCGATAGCGGGTTAGGATCCACGCCATCAGCAGACCGAAAACGCCGTTAAAAATCGATGCCACAAACGCCGACAGCAGCGTTACTTTGTAGGCCGCGACCACCTGCGGGTTGGTGATCACCTCCCAGTACTGCGCCCAGCTCATCTGGGCCAGTTGCATCACCAGCGCGGAGAGCGGCAGCAGCAAAATCAGGCACACAAACAGCAGACTGGTGCCGAGGCTTAAGGTAAAGCCCGGCAGCACGCGTCTGGAGGAGACAGCAAACATCAGTTACGCCCCGCCGCTAACAGCTTGTCTAACTCGCCGCCGCTGGTGAAGTGGGTTTTCATCACTTCCGGCCAGGAGCCAAATTTGTCTTCCACGCGGAACAGCTCGGTCTGCGGGAATTTGTCTTTCAGTTTGTCCATCACCTCCGGGTTATTCACGCGGTAGTAATAGTCGGTGATGATGGTTTGCGCCTGCGGGCTATAGAGCCAGTTCAGATAGGCTTTGGCGGCTTTTTCCGTACCGTTGGCCTGCACGTTTTTATCAACCCACGCCACCGGGAATTCCGCCAGAATGTTGGTTTTCGGAATCACCACTTCAAAGCCCTGCGCTTCATACTGTTTACGGATGTTGTTCACTTCCGATTCGAAGCTAATCAGCACATCGCCCAGGCCGCGCTCGGCAAAAGTGGTGGTCGCGCCACGACCGCCAGTATCGAACACTTCAACGTTTTTCAGGAACTGGGTCATAAACTGTTCGGTTTTGGCTTTATCGCCACCGTCAGCTTTATCCGCTGCGCCCCATGCCGCCAGATAGGTATAACGCGCGTTACCCGACGTTTTCGGGTTCGGGAAAATCAGCTTCACGTCGGAGCGCACCAGGTCGTTCCAATCGTGGATATTCTTCGGGTTACCCTTACGCACCAGGAAGCCCATGGTGGAGTAGAACGGCGAGCTATTATTCGGCAGGCGCGACTGCCAGTCGGCCGGGATCAGCTTGCCTTTATCGTGCAGGATTTGTACGTCGGTCACCTGGTTATAAGTGACAACGTCGGCTTTTAAGCCCTGTAAAATCGCCAGCGCCTGTTTTGATGACCCGGCATGAGATTGTTTTATCGTCAGTTTGTCGCCGCCGTTATCTTTTGCCCATTGTTGCTCAAACGGCGGATTCAGGGCGGCAAACAGCTCGCGGGAGACGTCATAAGAACTGTTCAGCAGTTCCGTTGCCTGTACATGGCCCGCCAGCAGCAGAGAAGCGACCAGCGCGAGTGAGTTCTTTTTCAGTAAGTTAACGGCCATTGCGCACCCTTATAAATTTAATGACTTTCTAATAGCCATCATATTTATAACGGACGTGAAAGGAGTAACGGTTTTATATACCGTTTGGTGATTTGGAAGTTGAAAAGGGAATAAGACGAAATCCTCCCCACAAATGCAGGGAGGAAACAGAGGTGAATCAGATACCGACGCTAACCGTCTCCGGCAGTGTGCTGCCGCCATCAATCACATTCTGTGTACCGGTTAAATAGCTGGATTCATCCGATGCGAGGAAGGCCGCCAGTTCGCCGACTTCCAGCGGATCGGCGAGGCGACGCATCGGGATTGCTTTCGCCATTTCAGTCAGCACCGACTCTGGATCTTCCGGGTTCGACTGGCGGGCAATGCTTTCCGCCATTGGTGTGCGCACGTATCCCGGGCAAATGGCGTTAACGCGAATACCAGACTGCGCGTACTCCACCGCCAGCGATTTTGTCAGGCCAACAATCGCCGCTTTCGTTAAGGCGTACGCCGTTTCGCCAGGATCGGCCACCATATCACCAGTGACTGAAGACATCATCACAATGCGACCATCTTTGCGGGCAATCATCTCCGGCAGCACCGCCTTCGTGACGTTCCATACGCCTTTAATATTGATATCAATATGGAAATCGCGATCTTCATCGCTCATATCGAGGAAACTGCCCAGACGACAAACGCCTGCGTTATTCACCAGGATATCAATGCGCCCTTCTTTTTCCTTCGCGCGCTTGATAGCTGCGGCGACCGACGCCGGGTCACGCACATCGGCGACAACCGCCGTACAGCGATGACCACGACCACACAGTTCGTCCGCCAGCTTTTCGATCTCAGGGGAGATATCCAGCAAGATTAGGTTTGCGCCATGACGCGCAAAAGTTCTGGCAATTCCTTCGCCAATTCCCTGCAATGCGCCCGTAATCAGTGCTGTCTTGCCCGTGAGTTTACCCATTTTAATGCTCTCCTTGTTAATACAGAGCGTTACACTCCATTCCCTCTGAAAATACAGGATAAACAAAATATTGCTGCGGATCAGCTCACTAATTCAGGAAAATCTCAATCCAGTCGCTGCTTTATGCATCATTTCAGGCGTTGTGTTAGCTCACTGCTGCGCTGAATCATTTTCAATGACTCCACATCATTGAGTTGCACAAGACCAACAAACAGTAAATCGGTAACAGAATTTTGCGCCGTGCGGGTAGACATCGACGAGCTACGCCATTCGGTTTCACCGGAAACGGTATCGAGCGTGAAATGCGCCAGCCGCCGCAGCGGAGAGTCAGCCAGAGAAGTAATGGCAATCACCGTTGCCCCCTGCTTTCGTGCCGCTTCTGCGCACAAGACAATCTCTTTTTTACTGCCGCTGTAAGAGATAGCGATTTGTACATCGCCTTTTTTCAACGCCTGGGAAACGGTGGCTTGTACGTGCGTGTCGGCTTCGCAGGCCACGCGATAGCCAATTTTCATCAGTTTGAACGACAGATCGCGCCCCACCAGCGCCGACCCGCCCAGGCCCGTTATCTGGATAAACGGTGCTTTACTGATGACCTCAATGATTTTTTGCAGCCGCGCGTAGTCGAACAACGCACAGGTTTGCTCCAGCGCCAGCTCTTTTTCGCGATTCAGTTTGCGGGCAATCACTTCCAGCGAATCATCACTGGTAATCGAACTGTGCAGGTGCAGCGCCGTGGCATTCGTTTTCTCCTGGCTGGCACTGTATTCGCCTATTAACGCCATACGCAATTCAGTAAATCCTTGTGCGCCGAGCTTCTGGGCAAACTTCACAATACTCGACTGGCTGATGCCGAGCTGTTTCGCTATCTTGCGCGAAGAGACGGATTTCAGCTCACTCACGTTGGCCCGCAGAAAGTCAGCAATTTTTTGCTCGTTCCCGGTAAATTCACTTTCCGCATTGCGTATTTTCGTCAGGTACAACATCTTCCACTCTCCTGGGCTGGCAGCATAAATTCCGCTTAAGTTCTTATGACGCTCTTCACACTCTGCGAGTGTAGACTCAATGATTCCTTTAAGTCTGTCAATTCGGGATATATGATTCCATACATCTGCAATTATTTGATCGTAAATAGTAAGGTCACCACCGATGCAATTTGAAAAGATGATTACTGAAGGCTCGAACACCGCCTCGGCTGAAATTGACCGCGTATCGACGCTGGAAATGTGCCGGATTATCAACGATGAAGATAAAACCGTACCGCTTGCCGTTGAGCGCGTACTGCCGGATATCGCCGCGGCGATCGATGTTATCCACGCCCAGGTAAGCGGTGGCGGGCGTCTGATTTACCTCGGTGCGGGAACATCCGGTCGTCTGGGGATTCTGGATGCCAGCGAATGTCCGCCCACCTACGGCGTGAAACCAGGTCTGGTAGTTGGATTAATTGCTGGCGGCGAATATGCCATTAAGCACGCGGTGGAAGGCGCGGAAGATAGCCGGGAAGGCGGCGTTAACGATCTGAAAAATATTAATTTAACGGCACAGGATGTGGTGGTCGGTATTGCCGCCAGTGGTCGTACGCCGTATGTGATTGCCGGACTGGAATACGCGCGCCAGCTCGGTTGCCGTACAGTGGGAATTTCCTGTAATCCGGGGAGCGCCGTTTCAACCACCGCAGAGTTTGCCATTACACCGATTGTAGGTGCCGAAGTGGTTACCGGTTCTTCGCGGATGAAAGCAGGTACAGCGCAGAAACTGGTACTCAATATGCTCTCCACCGGGCTGATGATTAAATCCGGCAAAGTGTTCGGCAACCTGATGGTCGATGTGGTCGCCACCAACGAAAAACTGCATGTGCGCCAGGTCAATATCGTTAAAAACGCCACCGGATGTAATGCCGAACAAGCGGAAGCGGCGTTAATTGCCTGCGAGCGCAACTGTAAAACGGCCATTGTGATGGTGCTGAAAAATCTCGATGCCGCAGAAGCTAAAAAACGCCTGGATCAACACGGCGGCTTTATTCGTCAGGTTTTAGACAAGGAATAACCCATGGCCAAAGAGATCAGCAGTGAACTTATGAACACCATTCTTACCCGTGTCGGCGGACCGGGAAATATCGCCAGTTGTGGTAACTGTATGACGCGCCTGCGTCTGGGTGTACATGACAGTTCACTGGTTGATCCCGATATCAAAACGCTGGAAGGCGTGAAGGGCGTCATTTTGACCAGCGACCAGGTGCAGGTCGTTTTTGGGCCTGGTAAAGCGCATCGTGCCGCAAAAGCGATGAGCGAGCTGCTGGGAGAAGCACCGGTACAGGATGCCGCAGAAATCGCCGCCCAGAACAAACGTCAGTTAAAAGCCAAACAAACCTCCGGCGTGCAACAATTTCTCGCCAAATTCGCCACCATCTTCACGCCGCTGATCCCCGGTTTTATTGCCGCCGGTCTGCTGCTGGGGATAGCGACGTTAATTGCCACGGTGATGCACGTTCCGGCAGATGCTCAGGGCACGCTACCCGACGCGCTGAATTTTATGAAGGTGTTCAGCAAAGGTTTGTTCACCTTCCTGGTGATTCTGGTGGGCTATAACGCCGCCCAGTCATTTGGCGGCACGGGCGTAAATGGCGCAATTATTGCCGCACTCTTTTTGCTTGGTTATAACCCCGCTGCAACCACCGGTTACTACGCCGGTTTTCACGATTTCTTTGGTCTGCCCATCGATCCGCGCGGCAATATTATCGGCGTGTTGATTGCCGCGTGGGCCTGCGCCCGCATCGAAGGCATGGTGCGCCGCTTTATGCCCGACGATCTCGACATGCTGCTGACCTCGTTAATCACCCTACTGATCACCGCTACGCTGGCCTATCTGATCATTATGCCGCTGGGCGGCTGGTTATTCGAAGGTATGTCGTGGCTGTTTATACACCTGAACAGTAATCCGCTCGGTTGTGCGGTTTTAGCCGGGCTGTTCCTGATCGCCGTGGTATTTGGCGTGCATCAGGGCTTTATTCCTGTTTACCTCGCGTTAATGGACAGCCAGGGATTCAACAGCTTATTTCCCATCCTTTCGATGGCAGGCGCGGGCCAGGTGGGCGCGGCGCTGGCACTCTACTGGCGGGCGCAACCGCACAGTGCATTACGCAGTCAGGTACGCGGGGCGATTATTCCCGGCCTGCTGGGCGTTGGCGAACCGTTGATTTATGGCGTCACCCTGCCCCGCATGAAACCGTTTATTACCGCCTGTTTAGGCGGCGCGGCGGGCGGTTTGTTTATCGGATTGATAGCCTGGTGGGGTCTGCCGATGGGCTTAAACAGCGCCTTTGGGCCGTCTGGTCTGGTGGCGCTGCCGCTGATGACTTCCGCACAAGGCATCCTTCCGGCAATGGCGGTTTATGCTGGCGGGATTCTGGTGGCATGGGTTTGCGGGTTTATTTTCACCACGCTCTTTGGCTGCCGTAACGTCAATCTGGACTGATATCATGAAACGGACAATGCTCTATCTTTCTCTGCTGGCTGTTAGTTGTAGCGTCAGCGCCGCAAAATACCCTGTTCTGACAGAAAGTTCGCCAGAGAAAGCAGGGTTCAACGTCGAACGGCTTAACCAGATGGATCGCTGGATTAGCCAGCAAGTGGACGCCGGTTATCCCGGCGTAAACCTGCTGATCATTAAAGATAATCAGATTGTGTATCGCAAAGCCTGGGGAGCGGCGAAAAAGTACGATGGCAGCGTGTTGATGGAACAGCCTGTCAAAGCCACCACCGGGACGCTGTATGACCTGGCCTCAAACACCAAAATGTACGCCACGAACTTCGCCCTGCAAAAGCTGATGAGCGAAGGCAAACTGCATCCTGACGATCGGATTGCGAAATATATTCCGGGGTTTGCCGATAGTCCAAATGACACCATTAAAGGCAAAAACACCCTGCGGATTTCTGACCTGCTGCATCACAGCGGCGGTTTCCCGGCAGATCCGCAATACCCGAATAAAGCGGTCGCGGGCGCGTTATATTCCCAGGATAAAGGCCAGACGCTGGAGATGATCAAGCGCACGCCGCTGGAATATCAGCCCGGCAGCAAACATATCTACAGCGATGTCGATTATATGCTGCTTGGATTTATCGTCGAGTCGGTTACCGGTCAGCCGCTTGACCGCTATGTTGAAGAGTCGATTTATCGCCCGCTCGGCCTGACACATACGGTATTTAACCCGCTGCTGAAAGGCTTTAAACCGCAACAAATTGCCGCCACGGAATTGAACGGCAATACCCGCGATGGCGTGATCCATTTCCCGAATATCCGCACCTCCACTCTCTGGGGTCAGGTGCACGATGAAAAAGCCTTTTATTCGATGGGCGGCGTTTCCGGGCACGCAGGTTTGTTTTCCAATACCGGCGATATTGCGGTGTTAATGCAAACGATGCTGAACGGCGGGGGCTATGGCGATGTGCAGCTGTTCAGTGCGGAAACGGTGAAGATGTTCACCACCAGCTCTAAGGAAGATGCCACTTTTGGCCTCGGCTGGCGCGTGAATGGTAATGCCACCATGACGCCGACGTTTGGCACGCTGGCAAGCCCGCAAACCTACGGTCACACTGGCTGGACCGGAACGGTGACCGTTATCGATCCGGTCAATCATATGGCGATTGTGATGTTAAGCAACAAGCCCCATTCGCCAGTTGCCGATCCACAAAAAAATCCAAATATGTTCGAAAGCGGTCAGTTACCAATTGCAACTTATGGTTGGGTAGTTGATCAGGTGTATGCGGCGTTGAAGCAAAAGTAATAAAAAGGCCAGTCAGTTTTGTTACTGGCTGGCCTTTAATCAATGAATCAGAAACGCTTACAGCGCCATCAGCTTGTCCAGCGACGGCGCGAAGTAATAGCCGCCGGTTACCGGTTTGGTGAAACGCAACATCGCATCACGCTTACCATCGGTATCGCCAAACATGCTCAGCAGTTGCTGCTCAATGTTATGCAGACGCGCGCAGTAGGCGCAGAAGTACAGACCGTGAGTGCCACTGGCAGTGCCGTACGGCAGGCTCTGGCGAACAATCTTCAGCCCTTTGCCATCTTCTTTCAGATCAACGCGGGTGAGGTGAGAGGTTTCCGGACGTTCGTCGCCGTCGATCTCTTCGTTGGCCTCTTTGGTGCGCCCGATCATCATCTCCTGATCGTGAACGCTCATCCGGTTGAGCTGCTTCAGGTTGTGTTCCCAACGCTGCACAAACACATAGCTGCCGCCCGCATCCACGCCGTCTTTGATAACCGCCACTTCGCGACGCGTCTCTTCACCCGCCGGGTTTTCCGTACCGTCAACAAAGCCGCTCAGGTCACGCTCTTCAACCCAACGGAAGCCGTGGATCTCTTCTTTCACTTCAATGCAGTCACCGAAGGCTTCCATCGCCGCCTGGGCGACAGAGAAGTTTACGTCGTGACGCAGAGAAAGAATGTGGATCAACACATCGAACTGGGTCGTCGGCGCAAGGCCTTTACCGTAGCCCGGAAAATCTTTCAGCTCTTCTGCCCCAACGCCGCCGCTCAGAGCGCGCCAGGTGTTGTTACCAAAGGCAACCACCGCACCAAGATGCGCGTCCGGGAATTTCGCTTCAAAAGTTGCCAGTTTGTCGGCAAATGTTTTACTGGCCGCACGCAGGGCGTCAACTTCCCCTTTCACGTTGGCTTCGATCCAAATCGCCGCGCGGCAATGTTCTGGCAAAATGCCACTCTGAACCTGAGACATTGTTCCTCCTGAAAATAATAATGCCACGCAATCCGTGGCATTGTTGAGCGCTATTTTACGTGTTTTTTCGCGGCGGCGGTTTGTTCAGACGCAAATTAACGCCGCCAGATAATTTTACTGACTTTCCAGTTTTTCAGGGTATCGTCCGAAGGCATTAACCCTTCAGGACCACGCCATTCCCCGCTGAACTGGTAGCTAATATGTTGACTGCCTTCGGCTTTACATTCGACGGCACGATTATCATCACCATCAGCTTTTTGGCAATTGCCAAATGCTTTGCTGTAAAGGTCGCTAAACGGTGTACCGATTTTAACACCGGTGTCAGCAGGAATATCGCTATCCAGCACGTCAATGCGGCTGATCGTGCCTTGCTCGCCGTTAATCACCATCGCCACATTGTCGTCTTTCATCACTTCAAAAAAGCGCACCACGTTGCCGTTCGCGGTTTTCATTCCGCTGCGCAGGCGATAATCGCCATCAAGCGCATCAGCAATGGCTTGTTCTTGCAGTGGTGTGGACGCCGTTAATTCACCCACGCCCTGCTCGCTCACTTTGGTGGACGACCCAAACCAGTTCCACGGGTTAGCGGCAGACCAGTTAACTGACGACATCGTGGAACAGCCGGTCAGCATCAACGGCATAGCGCATAACATTAAACGCAGCGATTTCATGTCACTTCCTTTGGTTATTCAATAACGTTGCTTGGAGTGCAAATTCACCAAAAAGTGCCGTTAAAGGTTGATGACAAACACAAAATTGCCTGATGCGCTACGCTTATCAGGCCTACTTTCTCCTGCAATATATTGAATTTTCGATGTTTTGTAGGCCGGATAAGGCGTTCTCGCCGCATCCGGCATAAACAAAGCGCACCTCTGCGTTATTCTTTTTCTTCATTAAAACAAGCGCGTAAACGTCGATTGGTCAGCAGCCAGATTAACGCCACAATATCCGCCACTACCAGCGCCAGACCGATACCGCTAACGGATTCACCGTTCAGCCACAGCCACGGTTGCCAGCAAAGTAAAACCACCTGCGCCAACAGCAACAGAAAATAGAGTACACGCCAGGTGCGAGGAAACGTAGCCCGCCGACCGCTCAACAAAAACGCCAGCACCGCCGGAATGCCAGGAATCAGCCCCAGCCAGAAATTATCGTGATCGGGATAAAACAGATTTAGCAGCGCAGTACCCTGCTCGCGCGACGCACCGGCAATGACAAACAGCACCCAGGTTCGCGCCTGAAGCAATAGCACAAGCCAGAAGAGCAAGGGTAAACGCAGGCGACCGTGCGCATCATAATGGACAGGATGAAACTCAGTACTCTTCATCTTCAATCAAACGCTTACCCAGACTCAGCACGTCGGCGTGTTCATATCCCAGGCGTTCATACATTCCGAGCACCATGTCGTTATCTTCCGGCACGTTGATCTGAATTTTCGGGCAGCCACGAGCAATCAGCTTTTTCTCCAGCCGATTAAGCAACGCATTGGCAATCCCACGCCCACGAAACTCTGGATGCACGCCAAGATAATAAGCAGACCCGCGATGCCCGTCATAACCGCCCATCACCGTTCCGACCACTTCACCGTTTACCTCAGCGACCAAAAACAAACTGACGTCATGGTTCATCTTACGCTCGATGTCCATTTCCGGATCGTTCCACGGACGCAGCAAGTCGCAACGCTCCCAAAGGGTGATGACCTCTTCGAAATCTTCCTGGCGAAATACGCGTATCTCCATGGTATTCGTTACCTTTTTGCGGGTTAAAAGGCTGATTATGGCGTGAACGGTCGAATTAGCCAATATCTGACGAAAATCGGTTGAAAAAGTGGCATAATGGGGAGTTGTCAACTATTGAAATGAAAAGTAAAACAATTCTCAACATCAAACCGTCGTAACGGATTACGCGATACGATATAACATCTGGAACTTTATTATTACAACTCAGGCCGTATGAGCACTTTTAAACCACTAAAAACACTCACTTCGCGCCGCCAGGTGCTGAAAGCCGGTTTGGCTGCCCTGACGTTGTCAGGAATGTCGCAAGCCATCGCCAAAGACGAACCTTTAAAAACCAGCAACGGACACAGCAAGCCGAAAGCCAAAAAATCTGGCGGCAAACGTGTCGTTGTTCTCGATCCAGGCCACGGCGGAATTGATACCGGAGCGATTGGACGCAACGGTTCGAAAGAAAAACATGTGGTGCTGGCGATTGCTAAAAACGTCCGTTCCATTTTGCGTAATCATGGGATTGATGCGCGTTTAACGCGTTCTGGCGATACGTTTATCCCACTTTACGATCGCGTTGAAATCGCCCATAAACATGGCGCAGATCTGTTTATGTCAATTCATGCCGATGGCTTTACCAACCCGAAAGCTGCCGGTGCTTCGGTATTTGCCCTCTCTAACCGTGGGGCAAGTAGCGCAATGGCGAAATACCTGTCTGAACGCGAAAACCGCGCCGATGAAGTTGCCGGTAAAAAGGCGACTGACAAGGATCACCTATTGCAGCAAGTGCTGTTTGATCTGGTGCAAACCGATACTATTAAAAACAGCCTGACGCTTGGCTCGCATATTCTGAAAAAGATTAAGCCGGTGCATAAACTGCACAGCCGCAACACCGAACAAGCCGCGTTTGTGGTGTTGAAATCGCCGTCGGTTCCTTCGGTGCTGGTGGAAACCTCGTTTATCACCAACCCGGAAGAAGAGCGGCTGTTAGGCACGGCGGCGTTTCGTCAGAAAATCGCCACAGCGATTGCTGAAGGCGTGATCAGTTATTTCCACTGGTTCGACAACCAGAAAGCACATTCGAAAAAGCGATAAGTTATGAAACCCGACGCACACCAGGTTAAACAGTTTCTGCTCAACCTTCAGGATACGATTTGTCAGCAGCTGACCGCCGTCGATGGCGCAGAATTTGTCGAAGATAGTTGGCAGCGCGAAGCTGGCGGCGGCGGGCGTAGTCGGGTGTTGCGTAATGGTGGTGTTTTCGAACAGGCAGGCGTCAACTTTTCTCACGTCCACGGCGAGGCGATGCCTGCTTCCGCCACCGCTCATCGCCCGGAGCTTGCCGGGCGCAGTTTCGAGGCGATGGGCGTTTCACTGGTAGTGCATCCGCATAACCCGTATGTTCCCACCAGCCACGCGAATGTGCGTTTTTTTATTGCCGAAAAACCGGGTGCAGAGCCCGTCTGGTGGTTTGGCGGCGGCTTCGATTTAACCCCTTTCTATGGTTTTGAAGAAGACGCCATTCACTGGCACCGCACCGCCCGTGACCTGTGCCTGCCATTTGGTGAAGACGTTTATCCCCGTTACAAAAAGTGGTGCGACGATTACTTCTACCTCAAACATCGCAACGAACAGCGCGGTATTGGCGGGCTGTTCTTTGATGATCTGAACACGCCAGATTTCGACCACTGTTTTGCCTTTATGCAGGCGGTAGGCAAAGGCTACACCGACGCTTATTTACCAATTGTAGAGCGACGTAAAGCGATGGCCTACGGCGAGCGCGAGCGCAATTTTCAGCTCTACCGTCGCGGTCGTTATGTCGAGTTCAATCTGGTCTGGGATCGCGGCACGCTGTTTGGCCTGCAAACTGGCGGGCGCACCGAGTCGATCCTGATGTCAATGCCGCCACTGGTACGCTGGGAGTATGATTATCAGCCAAAAGATGGCAGCCCAGAAGCGGCGTTAAGTGAGTTTATTAAGGTCAGGGATTGGGTGTAACTCCCTCACCCCCATTCCCGCATCCGCTGATGCAACGTCAACGACGGCTTCTCGGCAAACAGCTGCTGGTAATCCGTGGCAAATTGCCCCAGATGCCAGAATCCCCACTGCATGGCGGCGTCTTTTACCGTTGTGCTTTGCGACCACGGGCTTATCAGTTCGCGGCGTACGGCGTTCAGGCGAATGCGTTTCAGCCACGCGTTTGGGCCAATGCCTAAAATAGCGTGAAACGCGTTTTGTAGCGTGCGGCGACTGACATGCAGTTGATTACACAAGTCCAGCACCGTCACCGGCTCAGACATATTTTCCAGCACATATTCACGGGCGCGGGAAAGTAATCTACGGTAACTCTGATGACTGATGCTTTCCGCCGTCACCATTGGTTGCGCGTCTTCCAGCATCGCCCCCATCGCCATTAGCAAATTATCCCCCAGCACTTTTCGCACTGCAGGCTGATGGAGATTTTCCGGGTTCTCGCAAAACGTCGCCAGCGCCTGTTGGACAAAGCCCCACAGCGCGGCTTTATGCTGCTCTTTCACTTCCAGCGCCGACTGGCTACGCAGCATATGTAATACCCGATCCGGGTTATGCAAAAAGTTAGCCTGCCGGGTGATGACATCTTCAGAAAGCACCACGCCCAGGATCGTGTAATCATCCGGCGTGCTCAGTTCAAATTCAGTGCCACCAGGGCGGGTGGCGATTTCCGCGCTTCCCAGACATTGCGAACCGATAAATCCCTGCTCACCGCGCGTCGCCGGAATGCCAAACCAGAACGAGTTCGGCCAGACCAGGCACGACTGACGCAGCGCCAGACCGGTGTATTCACGAAAAACCTGAATATCATCGAGTAGAATTTCCGTAAATTCACCATGAAACTTGCCCGGATGCAGCTGATCGTAAATCTGCTGCCAGGCGGTAATCGTTAAAGCATGTTCATAGACATCCGTTGTCTGTCGTTGATGAACATTATCCACTTCGACCTTCGGCGTGAGCTTCAGGTTTTCGGGTAAGGGTTCATGATAAAGATGGTGCAAATTGGCTGTACGGGTCTTTTTCATGATGTTAATGCCGGGTGTTGTAGGACACCCGGCACCTCCGACAGGTTAATGGGGCTTGAGACGATAACGACTACTGCGTTTACGTAACGTCCCGGCAGAAAAGAGCTGTTCGAGCGCATTTCTGGCTTTTTCCAGCGGCCAGCCAAAGTGGGCAGCCACTTCTCCTGCCGTCATTCCCTGACGTACTGATGTTAACAGCGCCAACAACTCGTCAGCAGATTCCGCGACGATAACTGGCGCGTCGGGTTCCCTTACGGGTTGCTTCGGCTGGCGGTTAAAGCCAGTAACCAGCCACTGGGTGTCATCGTCTGGCCGACCGATCTCCTTGCGGCTGATGACACGCCCGGTACGCATCGCGGCAGCACAACCTGCGTCCAGCGCCGCACGACACGCCGCCAGATCGCCTTCCACCACCAGCGTTAAGCGACCAGGGTCAAGCACTTCGTGACTGAGCAGACGAACGTTAGCTGCTTTGAGCATGGCATCCGCTGCATCTATCGCGGCGACCATGCCGTCCACTTCCAGCAATCCCAGTGCATTGATCATCGGCAACCTCCGTTACGCACGCTGGATTGGATTACGCGCGATTTCCAGCACTGCATCGGTAAAGGCGTTACAGGCTGCTTTACACGCTGCCTGGCTACCGGTTAAAAATGCTGCCGAGTAGTTGGTTTCAGACGGTGGCGGGACATAGGTCGCCAGCTGTACGTCGGCAGACTTCAGGGCTGCATCAATGCCATAGGTCGCTTCCAGCGGCGGTGCCACCAGATACGCCATCGGATCGCCAAGCGTGATCCCGGCGGTTGATGAGAGATAAGAACCGGTACGCGAAACTACATGTGCCAGGAATGCCGTATCTTGCGCGTCATTAGCCCACTGGAAAGCTGCGCCATTTTCAATATGCGCAATCATCGCATCCAGACCTGCACGCACTTCCGCCGGGTTTGGCCCACCAAGCATAATCAGCACTTCACCGGCAGTCGGTGACGGGCCGTGTGCAGCGCCCGCATATAGCGAGCGGCCATACACCACTTCCACCATCGCCTGCTTGGTCGCTTCATCAGCGGCAATGTAGGTGACGTCATCGGAGTCGGCAGAAATCAGACCGAGGCTACGAATATGCGGCGGCAATTTCAGTTCACGCGCAAAATCGGCGTTAACGGAGGCAATCACCCGCATAGCGGTGACAGACGGTCGAATCAAATCTAAAGCTGGCATGATGCCTCCTTATCGGGTCATGTTGATGCCGGATGCTTTCTGCTCCAGCATACGTTTCGCCAAATCCACAATGACGGCTGCGGCTTCAACCGGCGGCGTGCCGCCCTGGTGAATGTTAGAGATACAGGTGCGATCGGCCTCAACGGTGGTCGCCATACGCGGCGAGTAAACGGCGTAGCAGGAGAGGCTTTCTGACTGACCCAACCCCGGACGTTCGCCCACCAGCAGGATCACTACTTTCGCGCCGAGGATCTCACCGATCTGATCTTCAATCTTCACGCGACCATAACGAACAAAGAATGGTGTACCGACTTTCAGCCCGGCCTGTTTCAGGCCCGCCATCAGCGGTGGCAGGATCTCTTCGTAGTTCACGGTGATCGCATCAGTTGACAGGCCATCAGAAATAACGACCTGTACGTCCGGATTGGCAACACACTGCGCTTTCAGCGCTTCAACAGCTTCTGCACACAGGCGGCGGCCCATATCCGGGCGAGTCAGGTAGAGATTTTTGTCGCTAATTTCAGAGCGTACTTCCAGCAAGCCCTGCGCTTTCACCCACTCTTCCGGCACTTCTTTCAGTACGGTATCTTTCGAACGAGAGTGATCGGCCAGGAAACGCAGCAGCGCCTGCGTACGTGGACGCGGACCGGCACGACCGGTACAAACGCGGGCCACGGTGCTGCGGCGCAGTTCTGTTAATACGTCTGCGCGATGCGGATTTTCAACACCAATCCACGCTTTTGCTTCAGCGGAACCTAAATCCAGCGCACAGCTTTCCGAGGTCACCGGTGCCGCACAGTTGGTGGTGGCGCACTTTGCTTCTGACGGCGCGGGGGCCGCTTGTCCCATTGACGCCATCACGCTGCGTACAATTTCTTCAATCTGTTTTTGATCCATGATATGTTATCTCCGCGTCATCAGAAGAACAGTGACGGATCGCCCGCCCGTTTGGTCAGGCGACCGTTTGCCATAATGCCCATGCTTTCCAGCCAGCGTTCAAACTCCGGTGACGGGCGCAGGTTGAGTAACTGACGCACAGTGGCGGTATCGTGGAATGCGGTGGTCTGGTAGTTGAGCATGATGTCATCACCCAGCGGCATACCCATGATGTAGTTGCAGCCTGCGGTGGCGAGCAGGATCATCAGGTTTTCGTTGAGGTTCTGGTCAGCGTCAGCGTGGTTGGTATAACAGCAGTCACAGCCCATAGAGATGCCGCTCAGCTTGCCCATAAAGTGATCTTCTAAGCCAGCACGGATAATCTGGCGGTCGTTGTAGAGATACTCCGGCCCAATAAAGCCGACCACGGTGTTGACGATAAACGGATCGTAATGACGCGCCAGCCCGTAGTTACGTGCTTCCATCGTTACCTGGTCTGCGCCGAAGTTAGCGCCAGCGGATAGCGCAGAGCCTTGTCCGGTTTCGAAGTAGAGGCAGTTTTCCCCGGCGATACGGTTGAACTCCGCGCCCACTGCGCGCGCTTCGTCGAGCATCGCCAGCTCCACGCCAAACTCTTTCAGCCCTTTTTCGCTGCCACAGATACTCTGGAAAATCAGCCCGCCCGGTGCGCCACGAAGGATCGCTTCGATCTGGGTGGTGACGTGCGCCAGCACACAGCCCTGAGTTGGGATGTTGAATTTGTCGATCACGCCATAGATGGTATCCAACACGCGGCTTAAGTTTTCCACGTCGTCAGTCACCGGGTTAACGCCGATCACCCCATCGCCCACCCCGAAGGAAAGCCCTTCGTAGATTTGCGCGGCGATACTTTGCACGTCGTCACGGGTGTCATTTGGCTGCAAACGGGCGCTAAAGGTGCCCGGAATACCGATGGTGGTATTGGCCTTTTTGATTACCGGCATTTTCTTCGCGCCGTAGATCAGGTCCGCGTTGGAGCAAATCTTCGCTACCGCCGCGACCACTTCCGAGGTCAGCCCTTTGCGGGTAAAGGCAATGTCGTCCACGCTGGTTTCATCGCTCAGCACATACTCACGCAGTTCGCTGATGCTCCAGTTTTTAATCTGGTTGTAGGCCGTTTCGTTAACATCGTCCTGAATCAGCCGCGTCACGCAGTCATCTTCATAGGCAATCACCGGATTATTGCGGATGTCCGCTACGGTCATTTCCGACAACACCTGCTTTGCCGCCACGCGCTCCTGTGAGCTTGCCGCTGCAACGCCCGCCAGCACATCCCCCGAACGCAGTTCGTTGGCTTTAGCCAGCACCTCTTTTACATCCTTAAACTGATATACATTGCCGAACAATGTGGTCTTTAGTTTCATAAGTCGTTCCCTCAGGAAGAAGTGATGAGTAACATTTTTCACAGCCTGCAAACAATTCTATTTCATCGTTAGCCCTTGTCCTGTAAGGTAATTGGCTTAACACGCCCGCTATTCATCCTGCCGAACGCAACCGAACGCGCCGGATACATGAGCGGGGTTATCGAGTCGTTAGATCGAGGTATCCGGTTTTGAGCAAGACACCACTGACAGCAAAGGGCATAGAGGCCGCCCAGCCGAAGGACAAGCCCTACAAACTCACCGATTCACAGACACCTGGCCTGTTTTTGCTGGTCCATCCCAACGGCAGCAAATACTGGCGATTCCGGTACTGGATAGACAAGAAAGAGCGGTTACAGGCTGTTGGGGTGTATCCGCTGATTAGCCTCAAGGAAGCCCGCAAACGAGCCACAGAGAGCCGTTTACTGATAGCCCAGGGAATTGACCCAATGGAAGAAGCACGCAAGGAGAAAGCCATTGATGCGCTCAACATGGCGGCAAGTTTTAAGACCGTGGCGGAGGACTGGCTGACTACTAGGGTGAACGGTTGGTCAGAGTCCTACACGAAACAGGTCAGGACGGCGCTGAAAAATGACGTTTACCCCGTGCTGGGTAAGCGTTCAATCGTCGATATAACCGCCCGTGATGTTCTGGCATTGCTTCAGAAGAAAGAGCGCACCGCGCCGGAGGCGGCCCATAAGTTACGCCAGCGTATCGGGGAGATCTTCAAATTTGCCGTTATCACTGAACTGGTTAACCGGAATCCGGTTGCAGATCTGGATACGGCACTGAAAGCCAGACGCCCAGGCCATAACGCATGGATACCGATTAATGAAATTCCGGCCTTCTACAAAGCCCTTGAGAGAGCTGGGAGCGTTCAGATTCAGACGGCAATACGTTTGCTTATATTAAGCGCCCTAAGGACGGCAGAGCTTCGTTTAATGCGCTGGGAATGGGTGGATCTGGAGTCGGCAACAATCACATTGCCCGCCGAAGTCATGAAGGCCCGCCGCCCGCATGTTGTCCCGTTATCCCGGCAAGCGGTCGAGCTATTACAGGACCAGTTTACTCGCAGCGGATACAGTGCTTTCGTCTTTCCGGGCCGATTCATGGACAAGCCACTTTCAGCCAGCGCCATCCTTAAAGCCCTGGAGCGTATCGGATACAAGTCGATAGCCACGGGCCACGGCTGGAGAACCACCTTTTCAACGGCGCTTAATGAGTCTGGCAGATACAATCCCGACTGGATAGAGATACAGATTGCACATGTGCCTAAGGGAACCAGGGCGGTCTATAACCAGGCGGCCTATCTGAAGCAACGGCGGGCAATGATGCAGGATTATAGCGACGCCATTGATTCAATATTGGCTGGTACTGGCAATCCGCTTGAGCCGGAATGAATAATTAAGCGGGTTTTCCGGCCTCCTGCATCGCAGGAACTCGGCTAAATACTGGACACATTCAGAATAACTATTCACTTGCCGGATTCGTCCGGCTTTTCTTTTGCTAATCGTTAAACCACCGTTTCAATATCCAATAGCGATGGTTGAAGCGTTCAAAAAATAACCGCGACAACCGTCACAAATATGCAATGTCAATGATTTAAATCAATAAATTGGTGATTCTTCGTTTTCTCTTTCGAATGAAAGTAAAATACAGGAAAATAAATCACCATGAAACCATGCACTTATGAATTTTGACCAACTAGTCCAAAATATCCTCGGTGAATCCATGCGGGTTACAGGCCGATGATTAATATTTAACCTGTAACTTTCGAATGAAAGTAAATTGATAAAAATGTCAGTGTACATCAACCAAATAGAATATTTTTTATGCGATATTTGGATGATAATTAAGCAAAACTTTCGCGAGGTATAACGATGTGAGTAATTAATTTTAACTCTACAATAAATCCATCCCGACAGGGATGGTACCTAGAGCGTAGCGAGAGGGACCATCCCCTGGTTTTAGTCTTTTGAAGTTAGTCTTTTAAGGGTGTTACCACATTTTGCGCGAAAATTTGAGGATACCATCATGCAAAGCCAATCAGAAAGCAAAGTAAGCCCTAAGCAAATTGCCGAAAAAATCCGTGAAATGCGCAAACCACACGCCCCTAAAGACAAAAAAGAGTGGCATGAGTGGATTACTCACCAATACGAATGGCGAATGATCCGCGAATGTCGCCGCTTCGCCTTCTAACGCACATCCCGTACTGATAAGCCTGTACACAAAGCGCCTGCTACGCCCTCGCAGGCGTTTTTATTTGTGCTGCCGGAACAATGCCGATGTACTCCGACGGAGTACACTAAAAGAATCAATAACTTAGGCCAATGGCGAAAGTTAGACAAAATCAAGAACTTGCAGAAAATGCAGGATGAATAGTCGATGTGCGCCGCTGGCGTTCACCTGAAGAATCAAGAGCTTAGACTCGGTGATTTTGCGGAGTCCAGCCAGACCACTGACCAGATCGGGCTATTCACTCAAATTTGAGGCAATGAAACCACACGCAGATCCTGCCAGGCTATTCCATCCACCACATCACGTATTTGCACACTTTGGCTAAATTAGCGACCCACCTGTGATGGCGTTACGCTAGTTATGTAGAAAGTGTGCAATTACGGGCAACCATGCCGCTTACAAAGGAGTAGACACCATGAGAGATACAGACTGGTCATCTATCCCGTTCGATGATTTGCCACCGTGGCATCTGGATTGGGATGTGGACCAACGAATCATTACCCCGCCACCAGCCGCGAAGCCAGACAATACAGCAGTTTTGCACACTTTAAGGAAGCCTAAGCGCTATCGTGTGGAAACGTTGATTGACCATCTGAAAACGGTTGGCGGTGCTTTTACTGGATCGCGTGATGCCTTAGCCAAAGCGTGCTGGCCTACTAAGACGCCCGGACGCCGTACACTGGCGGCAATGCTATCCGAACTGTCAGACAATGGCGACGCAGTGGTAATCAATCGGGGCCGTAGCGGCGTAGAAGTGATTCTGACGCTGAAAAACACGGTAGCGGCTGCATGATTTAATCGCACATGAGCAAATGCATAGCCAAAAATTAAGCCGTCAGAATGCGTTATATTGCGTTTAAACGGCATCGAATTTTAATTAGTTTTGATGTAGTGATTTCAGGCAAAAAAAAATCCCGCCGGAGAGAGAGCGGGGAAGTGAAATCAATCGTTGTAGTTATAGATCACATTTTGAGTAAGGGTTACCAGCCCTTGAGTAATATTATCCCTGTATTACGTGAGATGCGCAATTATTTTTTGCTAATTAAAAGTTTTGTAAACATTACAGAATATCCCCTTTCCCTATATGGTAAAAGATGTGAAACAGGGACATGAGGAATATAATATTAAGTATCAACAGTAATGTTGGTCTTTAATTTCATTCAGGGCGCGGTGAGGGTTTTCCCATATTTTTCCTCACCGCTACTTTTTGAGGTGAGAACATGAATGATAGCGAATTAATGACGGTGAACGAGGTAGCCGCTTTATTCGGCGTTACCCGACGCACTATATTCCGCTGGATGAACAAGATTAAAGGTTGGCCCGTTCCGGTTACTCCGGTCGGTGCGCGAATTAAGTTTATCCGATCTGAAATTATGTCGTTCTACTACAGCAAAGCGTCACGCAAAAATTAACCCGCAAAAGCACACAATAAATTCTATTTTTCGCGTAGCGCAACCAATCTATAGAAAACTAATTATTGAGGTAAATAAAATGCGTAATTTAGGCACGAATACCTATCTTGATTTAATGGCTAAGCGCACTCCTGGTATTGAAGGAGTCGACGAGAAAGAGGCATTTAGCCGTTTATTACGTGCTGAGGCCGAAGCTATTGCTAATAAATTGCCGGAGCTTGTAATGCCTCTGATTGACGAACGAGTCGAAGAACTGTTCCAGGCAATGCCTGAATCCATGAAGAAGGAAGACAAAGTCACCCACGACAAAATGGACGAGAAGACATTAAGAAATATGTTTGCTGGGATCGTTGCTAATAAGCTCGGCCTGGGTTTTTCAACATTGAGGAAGTAAGAAATGACTCGCAAAGAATATATTTACCAGCTGGCGCAAGAAATTATCAACATGAATAAACCCATGATTAACAGAATTGTCACGGCTGAAGTCGATAAAATTAAAGCGCAATTGGCAAGCCTCGCTCCCAATGCCGCAGACCGTCGCAAAATGTTGGCTTTAATGGGCAGCAATAGCTCCCTCGGCGTGTATTTGGCAAAGACCGATGAGTTAGCTGGCTTTAAATCCGACCTTGCCACAGCACCAAATAAAGCGCCTGATGCACGTCAATATTTTGAAGGGGAATTAGACGATTTCACACGTCAATACTTCGATGGGGAATTGGACGATTTCACGCGCCAGTATTTCGACGGTGATGATCTGGTAAATAAAAGTATCCGTGAATATTTCGATGGCAGCGACGAGTTTAATCGCCGCTTAGACGACTATTTCCACATGGGAGAATAAACACATGAGTTTCCTTGATATGGCCCGCCAGCGTATTGCTATGGCGGTTAAAGCAAATGAATTAGCGCCGGAACCGGACGACACCGAGCTCAAATTCCGTAAAGGCATGGCCCTTGTATTAGAGAGCCTGGATAAAGCCGACGAGAAAGTCGTACAGGAGCTAATGACCGTCTTGCTAGACAATCTGGAACGCCGTTTCAGTGGTAAAAAGCAAGAAGAACAACAACCCGCCACTAATACACAGCGTGGGCCGAAAACGCCGGATCTGGAATCGTACTTCGAGCCGACCCGGAAAACTGATACCCGGACACCGGATATTGGAAGCTATTTCGAATAGGTAAAGAAAAGCCCGGTGTTCGTGCCGGGCCAACAATGCGAAATTGAGTTAACAGATTAAATGGTTAGCAAAGAGCAACGTTTAAAACCACGTTCATTATACCAGTCGGGGAGTAAATATCATGTCTGCGCTTACGTTAAGAATTTGTCATGGGATGGCCCGTGTTATTTCGAAAGGCGTCGCTGAGATCAAACATAGCAACAGTGATTTGCCAATGAAGCGGCAACAATTAAGGCTGTTCTCCCTTTATGTTTTCGGCACTTTCCACGACCTCACGAAAAACATAGCCCAGGGCGCGCCCGCCACCGCCGAGGAAAGGGATTTTGTGAAAAAGGTAAAAATGATTGAACGCGATCTACACAGCCAGTTAGCAAGCATCGACGCAGACGTAGGCGAGGGTTAAATGATGGTGATTCGGGGGTAATTCGGGGGTAATTCGGGGGTAATTCGCTATCAATTCGCTATCAATTCGGGGGTAATTATGGAGGGTGATGGTAAAGAAATCAATAAGTTGCCTGTTAATGTCACCAGTTTAAGCAGAAAAAGCGCTAAGTATGGGGTCGCTATCGCTGAAGAAATCTGCTTGCTGGTAGCTGAAGGCCATAGTCTCAGAGAGATTGGCAACATGCCTGAAATGCCGAGCTTCAGAACAATCTGCCGCTGGCAATATGAGCACCCAGATTTCAGAGAGCACATCGGTATTTTTAAATGGATTCATGCCCAGGACGCAGCGGAACAGGCAGTGGAGGCTATCAGAAATGTGGATCTGGACGCAGAAGACGCAGGGCTTAGGCTAAGGAAGGCTGAAGCGCTTGCCCGGACGTTACTGGGTCGCGCTAAGTTATTAGAGAGCAAGAACAATCCGTTCAAAGGAGAAGAATAATGAGCTTTTTAAACAGAAAACCAGAGCAGAGCAAAGAGGCAAAATTATTCTCCCGCCAGGGCAAATCCAGCCTGGGAATTTGGGAGCGTCCTGTTTCAACATGGTCAGAAGCCGAGATTCAGGAATACCGAGAAGCCTGGCTGGACGCACATGCCGAATGTTATCACGTCAGTGAGGTAACGGACTTTCGCGATAATCTGATCTTCTTCGTTGAAGATGGGGAACTGATTATCGAACGCGTGGCAGAGCCTGCCGGGCTATTCCTCGCCTACGACGACGATCCTGTTTTTGGCTTCGATCTGCGTCCATATCGTGAGCAGGGCTTGCCGCTGCCGGAAGAGTACCGGATTGGTTATCGTCGCAATGAAGGTGCCTGGCCGATGGGTGAGCCTCGCAAGTAATTCACCGCTACGTCAGGGCGATGACTGGCGGAATATATCCACAGTGCGTGTAACGTACATTATGTGAAAAACGATATGGATGTATATCAGTATTGATTCCATTGGAAAAAGATGATTTTCAGTGGCCCGGACAAAGAAGCATAGCTGATGCAACTTTATAAGCCATTGATTCTATTAAGCGATGTTTTTTGTGATTGATTGAAGCAAACCGGAACACGAAGCCACTGAAGCGGCAATAAACTGTTTCATGGTGGAATTATTAGAGTAAAGAATAATTGGAGGTGTCCGCACAATGCGGATAAAGATATTATGAGTGGGAATCTTGGGACCATATACTATGAGGTCGACGCCCGTACAGGGAAGCTATTAACAGCAGGGAAACAAGCTGACGACGCATTCGATCGTATAGAGCGCGGGGCAATGAAAGCTGATAGCGGCGTCAAAAAGTTAAATACGCAGTTAACTAAAACGTCAGCAGCAGTAAAAACCAACCTTTCCCCGGCAATCCGTAACGCATCATACCAGATAGCAGACCTTGCTACACAACTTCAGATGGGCGGCAATGCACTCCAGGCGTTCGCCGTACAGGGCGCTCAGTTATTAGCTGGTTTCGGTACTATGGGCGCTGTAGCGGGCGCGGTGCTGGCTATCGCTGGCGCTATGGGTGGAAGCCTATCGCAAGGCGCTGATAGTGCAGCCGGATCAATTGAGTACCTGGATAAAGCGATAACCAAGCTAAACGACGTCATCGCTGTAAATGAGCAGGGCGTGACGGTGATGACTGATAGTTACGCCAATCTTTCTAAGGTTAACGCTGAAGTAGCGAAACAGATGCGGAACATGGCTGAGATCCAGGCTATTGCAGCACTGCGTGACCTGAAAGAGCAGGCAGGACAGGCGCAGGGGGAAATGTCATCATTCTGGCGCAGCTTGCAGGGTGGTAAAGCTGACGCACAAGCGGCAGCGCAGGCACTTGATGACCTGGGAATCACAACCAACGACTACAAAGAGGCGATAGCCATACTTAACGCCAACCAGCCCACCACACAGGCGCAGATGGCAACGCTGGCTAAATCCGTGATGTACATAGGCGAGGAATACAACCTGACAAACCAGCAAGCCTACGAGTTCATCCGAGCACTAAATAGGGCCGCGACAACGAGAACGCCGGAAGCCATGCAGGAACTATCGGGCTTCATGCAGGTATTGCTACAGGACACCGAAAACGGTAACGAGGCATTCAGGGAACTGGCTATCAAATTCGTTGATGCGCAAACTAAAGGCGCAATGCTGGAAGATCAACTAAACCGACTAAAAGGCGCTATTTCTGACGCTGCGGAAGAGGCACGAAACGCCAACTTTACCAGAATGCTGGACGGTGTAGCGGCGCGGTTGGCTACCATTGAGCAAGGCTGGGAAGCTGGTTTGAGGATGCAACTGAAAGCGCAAGGCTATACCGAGGAGCAGATCGACGAACTGGTGAACATGGAAACGGCGTACCGAGACGCCAAAGCCGCCCAGGACGAGAAGAACAGAGCTGACCGAGAAGCCGTGGCGCTCGCTAAACGCCAGGCCGCAGAAGCTGCGCGTAAAGCAAAACAGGAAGAAGCTGAAGCACAACGCAAGGCTAAACAGTTAGCTGCGCAGAAGGAGCAGGCTGGACGCTTTACGCAACAGGTAATGACGGAATACCTCACAACCGTAGATCCGGCAACAGGCCAGGCGTTTAACCCTGCCGCGCAAGTAGAAATGCAGGAGCAGCAGAAAAAAGCGGCGCTGGATAAATACAGACAATTGGGTGTATTGGATGAGCAGCAGTACCAGAACACGTTAACCGCCATCCAGAAAACCGCGTCAATGCGCCGCCAGCAAATCATCAAAGACGAGGCTGACACGTTATTCAACAATCAGCAGCAGTTGATCGGCACATTTGGCGATTTCTTCGGTGAACTGTCTGGAGTCATAGCAGACGGCGCGGGTGAGCAAAATGCGGCATATCAAGCGCTATTTGCTGTGCAGAAGGGGTTTGTATTGGCGTCGGCAGCTTTAAGCCTTCAGAAAGCGCTTGCTGAGGCAAACGCCTTGCCTTTCCCGGCTAATCTTCCGGCCTATGCGCAAGCTATGTCAGCGGGTACGCAGATCATTTCAGCTATTCGTGGAATAGCTTTCGGTGGCGGACGCTACAACGGCGGCGCGGTTGGTGCTGGCAACCTGTACCGCGTGGGTGAACACGGTAAGCCTGAGATATTCAAGGCGAACAATGGCAGCCAGTACATGATCCCAGGTGATAACGGTCGCGTGATAAGTAATCGTGACATTGGCGGCGGTGGCGGCGTAACAATCAACAGCCCGATCACCATTAACACTACGAATGGCTTCAGTGATGAAGACTCAAGGCGTCTTGAGGAAGCGATGAAGCGCGTAGCTATGGGCGTTTGCAGGCAGGAGTCAACCAGACCGGGAGGGATGTTAGCCCCGCGCCGCCGTTAACCAACTCCCACGCCAGGGGAACAGACTGGCGGACCTTCAAAGACGGTCGCACACCGTGTTTAACATCATTTATTGCTTTTTGCTTGCTCTTATTATTGCAGCCGTTAGAGTTGGCGTGGCAGTTTTTCACCTGTTTCGCGTGTTGCTGTGTTTTTGGGGAAGAAAAACAAATGAGAAGGCTTATATACCTGGTATTTATGCTATTTGCTATCGGGCAAGCCATAATTTTTATCACAATGCTGATCTGTCTGATGCTCTTTGGTTAACTCCACCAGGATCCGCGCCGGGTTTTGCTATACAGACCAATCACTTTTAACATAAGCTATTGATTCTTCTTAATTATAACCGCGCGTTAGAATTAACCTTCCCGCCTTAAACGCCCATACGCGAAAAATCCCTCACAACTACCCTGCCAAATTTCTATTTTTCACGTACACGCGCCAAACAAAGGCCCAGGCAGTTAGCAACCTACCCGGGCCTTTTCCTCACAATCACCGTTGGCATTATATCACCCATCTTTCCGCTTTCAGGTGGGAGATTGATAGCGCCGCTTGTTGCATAATTGATTAATTTCTGACCATTCAGACCACTTCCCACCAAAACCCACAAGATGGGAGGTGAATTTTGTGACGAAAATCGCTTTATCCCTGGCTGGCATTTTGTTTAATACGTTCAACGGCAAGAGATGCCGGGTAATTGAACAGATAGGAGGAAGCTATGAATTTTCTGGACAAGTTACTAATCGCTGCAGTCATCACTGGCTTCATCGTATACAACGAGCAAGGCAAATGGGAAGAAGAGACTGCGGCTGCACAGACTCAACACGAACAACTGGCGGCAAGGGTAGCTGCTGGCGAGAAGTTCGAACGCACTGAATGGGTGGATGAGCGCACTACTGCGCAGAAGATGGTTGATGCAATGGGGATTTATGGCCGCGATTTTGCCTGGGAGAATCGTGGAAAAGTGAAGATTAATTGCCTGGAAGCAGCAGGGCGTGCAGCAGACAACATCGCAGTAAAGTACAGCGGCGAAGAAGTTAGCGGGGAGGATGTTTTAAGGGGTAAAGAGGCAGCAGTAAGAGAGTGTTCTCACGTCCTGAGAAACGTCGGATATATCCTGAAAGATAACATCTACTATAGAGGCGACATTGCCCATGAATACGGCGTCTAATTTAAAGATCTCCTCATGAACTAAGAGCAACGACGTACTAACACAGCCCGGCCCAGCGCCGGGTTTTTTGTGACCTGAATCAACATTCCCTCCCGTTACACTTACCAGCCACAGGCCCGCCGTGTTAATCTCCCACCACAGGTCATGAGATGGGAAATAAAATTATGAGTTACGAAATGAAAATTCATGACATCCTGGTAGGTGCAGCCGCTGAGGCTGGTTTTGCATACGCTAACCGTGGCGTGAAATGCGAAGAAGTAGCGAAAGAACTGGCAAAACGCGGCGTTAAAGGTAACAAAGGTGAGCCAGTCAGTAAAGGCTGTATCAGCCACTGGATGAGCGGACGCCGTGAGCCTGGTTTTGATGAACTAGCCGCACTTTGTGACATGTTCGGCGTTTATGCCCTAATGCCAATGCGCGGCGGCAACTGGATTCGAGTCCATCCAGAAGACGGCGCAACGAAGGAATTACGCGAGGCCGTAGCGGAACGTGACGCTATCATTGACGACCTGAAAGCCCGCGTCGCTGAACTTGAAGCGGCACTGGCAGAAAAACAAGTCCCATCTAAAGAAAACGAGATGGGAGGTGAAAAAGTGAACGCAATAGCAGCAGAGCAAGCTCCCAGAGGTGATAAAGAGATGGGAGCTAAAGAATGGGCTAATCCTAATCCGAAGAAATACAGCGTTGGCATGTTGTGTCAGGTACTGGCGGCACTGGGTGGCGAATACCAGGGCAATAACGCCGGGTTACAACAGAAAATCACGGCGCTGGATAACGACGGCAACCGGAAGCCGATTAGTAACGGCGCTTTCTACCGACTGATTGAGCAAGCCGAAGAGAGAGGATTAATCAAGGTTGACAGGGAAATCACATACAAGAAGGACGAGAATGGCAACCAGATCGGCAAAGGTAAGATAGGTGACAAACTGATAACTTTACTTCCCAACTGGAATGACAAGCTGGGAGATGAATAAAACCAGCCTTCAATCCCATCCTATCGTGAAGCCCGGCCCAGCGCCGGGTTTTTTATTGATATTCACAAGGCATTGTCGCGTCACAAAACAAATTTGATACATATCAATGATATTAACGCAGCGTTTTGATAACCATTCAGTTAAGAATCGCAACAACTAAAGGAGGTGATAAAGGCTGGCGAGCCGTTGCCCTATGGCAGCAAAACGGGAGCAACAACATGTTTGACTTGGTACAGGTTGATAGTGAGTGGCGCATTAGTAGTCTGGAATTGTTGGAGTTGATTAATCAGATCCGCGTGGCTGAAGGCCTTAACAAGATGATGCCGAGCAGGTTTAATCGAAAAGTTAGAGATGAACTTGAGGGCGACAATCTCCGGTGGCAAAAAAAGTCAGCGGTGATAAATCAACAACTTACAAACGAGATCGAATTTTGCGAACTCACTGGCGACCAGGCTTTACGGGTAGGAATGCGCGAATTCAAGCGCGTTAGGGCAAAGGTAGTAGAACGAATCCAGCAACTGCGATTGGAGGTATCGCAACTCAAGCTGATTCAACAATGCGGGCAAATGGCTGATCGAGCATTGGAACTGGCTAACGATGGGAAGCTAAAAGACGCGGCGGACCTGATCGTACTGGCGGAGCGGCAATACAAGCCAATATCTAGCCAGGCTGGCATCAACCTGAATTCGTGTAAGCCATCAAAGCGAAAAATTAAAAGCACTGGTAAATACATTGGTAGTTTGCTTCAAATCGACTTGTTCCCTGAGTGATAGTTCACCCGGCCCCGCGCCGGGTTTTTGCTATACAGACCAATCACTTTCACCGGATACACAGCCGGATATAATCCCACTAACACCCCACCACCCCGCACCACACCTGATAACTACCGTATTCAGGAAGGAAATGCGAGTGATTTCACCGTCACCGGCACAACCGATCCGCCAAAAAGAGGCGTACCAATGTCGATATAGTCCCCCGCGCGGACAATCACTTCGTCAATGACTGCCAACGGGAGTTGTTGTAGCTGTGGGCGCAACAACATGCCCAGAGCTTTACCAAAGTCCTGCCCGGCCACCACCAGCAGGGGATGCGGATTCGGAAAACGCGCGACGAAATCGACCAACGCGTTGATGACCGTCAGTACCGCGGCGTAACGCACAGGCAGCGAGGCGGGAAGCGCCAGCACGTACGCGTCAGTTTTGGGATCAAGATCCAGCTGAATCAGCGCCTGTTGCCAGGCCCCCACCAGATCCGTTTCATCAATCGGGATCGCCACCGGCAAATTGCGCAGCGGCAGTTGTACGCCCTCAAGCCAGATTGTGCTGCCAGAGAGCGAAAGGGTATGCGCGCCCGCGCCAATCACCGTGGCGCGCACGGTTTGCGCCGGAAACTGTACGTTCATCTCACGCAGGCGCGGATGGTCATGCAGCGCAGTTGCCAGCAGCGGGCCAATATCGGCAAAACAGAACGGGTCGGCGGGCTGGTGGCGATAACATTCGCCCACGCCGCCAGAAAGCGTAATGATTTCGGGCGTAACACCTGCGGGCAGCAAACCGGTTTGCATCAATGCCTGCGCGAGCGGTGAGAGCGTTCCGTCAATCACTTCGACAATCAGTTCTGCCATCCGCCGGGTCACCTGCACCAGCTGCGCGCCGGTCAGCGAACGGGCGTCGGTGCCTGCACCGAAGCACTCATCCACAATCATCTGCCCCGGTTTATGAGCGTAAACCACGCGCCCGTGGCTGTCGGTTTCCAGCAGGCGACCACCGACGTTGAGGCAGGCAGTGCCGCTGATTTTTCCGGCATCGAACAGGGCGTAGTTCGCGGTGCCACCGCCGATGTCGATATTCAGTACCCGACACAGCCGTTGTTCAGAAAGGGTTTGTGCCCCGGCTCCGTGACCGGCGATCACGGATTCGAGGTGCGGCCCGGCGCTGGCAACGACAAAATCGCCCAGCGACTGAGAGAGCGCCATCACCGCCGGGCGAGCATTGCGGGTTTTCGCGCTTTCACCGGTGATGATGATGGCACCAGAATCAACGCTTTCCGGCTCAATACCCGCAGCATGATATTGCTCGAGTATTAAGGTTTTCAGTTCCGCTTCTTTTAAACCGCCCTGTTTATCGACAGGGGTAAAGAACACCGGACTTTGCCAGCTAATTTCGCGTTTAATGAATTCGTAGCGCGGCACCTGCGACACCGCCGCACGGTTAACCAGCTCCAGCCGGGAGAAAATCACCTGGGTGGTGGTGGTGCCGATATCGATACCGACGCTCAATAGCTGGCGAGTGTTCACGATTGTGCCTCCGCTTCGGTTTTAGTCGCGGTCGCGTCTTCTTTTGGCACCAGCATCATCGCCACGCCAATCGCCGTTACGCCGCCGATCAACTTGCCGACAATCATCGGGAAGATCATGGCGTTCATGTTGGCAGCGGCGAAGCCTAAGTGGTCGCCCAGGGCGAAAGCAGCGGAAACGGCGAAGGCGCAGTTGATGACTTTGCCGCGGGTATCCATCTGCTTCATCATGCCGAACATCGGGATGTTGTTGGCAAGCGTTGCCACCATGCCGGCTGCCGCGATGTTGTTCATATTCAGTACTTTACCGACGCTCATCAGCGGTTTTTCAAACCAGCGAGTCAGCAGCAGCACCATCGGATACGCCCCTAACAGAACGCAGGAGATAGAACCGATAACTTCAATGGCGCGCATCACCTCACCGGGTTTATCGCCAGGGGCCATAAAGATAGGATCCAGACCGGGGATCAGTTCCCAGCCAAGCAGGAATTTCACTACCGCAGCGGCAAGACCGAGGGTGATCAATGCAACGAGGAATTTGGCGAAGATCTGGAAGCCGTTGATCATTTTTTCCGGGATGAATTTCAGCCCCAGCGCCACCAGAATCGCAACAATGATCACCGGGATCATGTTCATCAGGATCAGGGCGAAAGTGAATTCCACCGGCTGGCCGTTGATCTGCACACCGGAGTACATAGCAACCAGACCACCAGCGATACAACCAATCGGAATGGTCACAATGCCCGCCAGCACGCCGAGCGCCAGATAACGACGGTCAGAAGGTTCGATAATGCCGAGCGCCACCGGAATGGAAAACACAATCGTTGGCCCCATCATCGACCCGAGAATTAACCCAGAGTATAGCCACGCGGCTACGTCGCCGCCCGCCAGCTCTTTGGCGAGGAAGAAGCCGCCCATATCGCACGCCAGCAGTGTTCCGGCGAACATCGATGGGTTAGCGCCGAGCATTTCGTAAACCGGAATAATTACCGGCCCGAGAACGTGAGCCAGTACCGGTGCCAGCGCGGTCATACCGACCATCGCCAGGCCCAGTGCGCCCATTGCCATAAAGCCTTCTTCGAACTGACCGCCTGATCCTTCGATACTTTTACCGAACTTACCGAGGAAACGAGCAGAACCGCCGAACTGCGACAGGATCCTGTCTACGGCAGCTATCAGCATAAAGAACATCATGATGTACATGATGATTTCGTTAATTCCCATCGCCTTTACTCCCTGTTAGTTGTTATTTATTGGCGGATGCGGCGTAAACGCCTTATCCGCCCTACATGTGCAATCCCGTAGGCTGGATAAGACGCGGCAAGCGTCGCATCCGGCATTTATTGCGCCGCTGCGTACAGGCCGACAATCTGCTCCAGGCTGGCGGTACGCGGGTTACTGCGCAGACAAATATCTTCCAGCGCGGCCTGCGCCCATGCGCCGTAATGCGCAGATGTCGCACCAACATCGCACAGTCGTTTACCAATCCCAACTTCCGCAATCAGCTCACTTACCGCGTTAATAGCGTCACGATCGTCGGATTTTTTAGTTCGCAGTGCCCGACCAATCTGACTAAAGCGTTCACGACAAACCATCCGGTTAAATTCCATCACCGTTGGCAGCAACATGGCGTTCGCGAGACCGTGCGGAATATGCAGCGCCGCGCCCGGCTGATGCGCCATCGCGTGGCACAACCCAAGACCCGCACTGGAAAACGCCATTCCCGCCATACATGAAGCCAGTAACATGCTCTCGCGCGCGGCAAGGTCGTGACCGTAGCCCACCGCTTTCGGCAGCGATTTGCCAATCATCGCAATGGCACCAATCGCCAGGCTGTCGGTAAACGGTGTAGCGTTCAGGGCGCTGTATGCTTCAATGGCATGGGTTAACGCATCAATGCCGGTCATCGCCGTGACATGCGACGGCACACCTTCGGTCAATGCGGCGTCGAGGATCGCCACATCCGGCATCAGCGAGGCATGGGCTAACACCTGCTTGCGCCCGCTCACCGCGTCGATAATCACCGTTACATTGGTGGTTTCAGAGCCGGTTCCGGCGGTCGTTGGAATGGCAATCAGCGGCAAGCGCGGTTGCAGAACGCTGGTTTCTGACATCTCTGCCAGCGTGCTATCGGGGTTCGTCACCAGCAACGCCACGGCTTTCGCCGCATCCAGCACCGAGCCGCCGCCAAATGCGATCACCCCATCACAGCCTGACTCACGCAACTGCGCCACGGCTGCACACACGTCGGTAATGCACGGTTCGCCCACCGGACATGGCCAGAGCGTCATGGCGATGCCTTTAACAGCCAGGCTGCGCGTCAGCCCGGCGGTCATCCCCGCCTGATGCAAAAAGCTGTCTGCCATCACGAACAGATGTTTCAGCCCACGCGTTTGCGCTTGCTGCCCGCAACTGCTCACCGCGCCCGGACCGCAAAGCGTCACCGGTGGAACGCTAAATGTTTTTACCCGTTGCAGATTCAGGGTATCGAACGCCTGAAAGAGCGCGGTCTGCAATTCATTTTGCATATAGCCCCTCCGCTTTCTCTCGCCCACTACTGGCGATCGCCAGCGGGGTCATAAACAAACTGTGCTGCGGTAAATGCACCTGTAACGCCGGGAATTGTTTGCGAAACAGTTCCGCCACGCCCGGTTGCAAACAAGAGCCGCCCGCCAGCCATAAATCAGTAATGCCCTGCCCTTCAATATGCCGGGCGACAATGTCCGCCATTTTTTCGTACACCGGTTTCACCGCAGGCCAAATCTCTTCACCGTGACCGCGCTTGTACTGCTCCGCCTCTTCCAGCGAAATACGGCGATTTCCGGCGAGAGTCAGAGAGATGTGATGTCCGCCGGTGGCTTCATCCGCCGAGTACGTCACCTTGCCCTTTTTCACGATGGCAATGCCGGTAGTGCCGCCGCCGATATCCACTACACCGGCGTTGTCCAGTTGCAGCAGATCCGCAACTGCGGTTGGCTCATCCAGCACATGGCTCACTTCCAGCCCGGCAGATTCCAGCACGTTGATGGAAATACGCGGGTCCGTACCTGGAGGAAATGAAGTCGCCGCATGGCTAAAACGAAGACCGAATTGCTGCTCAAGAGTGTCGAGATGGCGACGAACAATGGTGACCGCACCGAAGAAATCCCAGACGATGCCGTCGCGGACCACATCGGCCCAGTCGAGGCATACCGCCACCGGCTGACCGTCGCGGTCAACAACCATCGACACCACATCGCAGGTGCCCAGATCCACCCCCAGCCACAGCGGAGATTCCGTCGCGGCGGGCGTCTGGTTACACAGCGTTGCCGCCGTTTGCAGACGTGGGGTGAGCCATTGTTCGTCGTGCGCCATCTGTTACTCCTTAAACAATGCGAAACGCATCGACTAATACACAGCGACGCAGACGGACAAACGTACGCGCGCTGGTTACCCCTTCACCGGTTGGCGTGGTGATGGTCATGGTGGTCCAGCCTTCCCCGCCCAGCCCCAGCCCGGCAATGCACGGTCCGTTCTTAACGAAAATGCTGGTATCAATAGCATTCGCCATCTGGTTCATGTTTTCGATGTTGCGCGAGTGCATTGCCGCCGTGTGGTGGCAACCGCCTTCCAGTTTCACCGCCAGCGCAATGGCATCCGCCACGTTGGCGACGCGCACGACGGGCAGCACCGGCATCATCAGTTCGGTCACGGCAAACGGATGTTCTGCAGTGGTTTCCACAAACAGCAAACGCGTTTCTTGCGGCACGTTCAGGCCGATTGCCGCCGCGATTTTCGCCGCATCGCGACCAACCCAGTCACGGCTGACGGTGCCTTTTCCGCGCTCGTCGATATTTTTCAGCAACACCGGTTGCAGCTGCTGCGCCTGTTCTGCGGTCAGTTTCACCGCGTGCTGGCCTTCCATCAGACGCATCAGTTCATCGGCTACGCTATCAACAACAATCAGTACCTTTTCGTCGGCACAAATGATGTTGTTATCGAAAGAAGCGCCTTTGACGATGGACTGAGCGGCACGGGCGAGGTCGGCGGTTTCATCCACCACTACCGGCGGGGTGCCAGCGCCTGCGGCAATCAGACGTTTATTGGTGTGTTTACGCGCCGCTTCTACTACCGCTTCGCCGCCGGTCACCACCAGAAGGCCGATGCCCGGAAACTTGAACAAACGCTGCGCGGTTTCGATATCCGGATTTGCCACAGTAACCAGTAAGTTTTCCGGCCCGCCTGCGGCAACAATCGCCTGGTTGAGCAGCGTGATCGCCCGCTGGGAGACTTTTTTCGCCGCCGGATGCGGGGCAAAAATGACGCTGTTGCCCGCGGCAATCAGGCTGATGGCGTTATTAATTACGGTTGCCGCCGGGTTAGTGGACGGAGTTACCGAAGCCACCACGCCCCAGGGCGCGTTTTCAATTAGGGTCAGGCCGTTGTCGCCAGTCAGCACTTGCGGAGAGAGGCACTCAACGCCTGGTGTGCCGCGCGCCTGAGCGACGTTTTTTGCAAATTTATCTTCAACGCGCCCCATGCCGGTTTCACTGACGGCAAGTTCCGCTAAATCTCTGGCGTGTTTTTCGCCTGCTTCACGAATGGCAGCAATGGCTAACTGGCGCATTGCCACGCTTTTTAACCCTTGCTGGGCGACTTTGGCTGCCGCAACGGCGTCATCCAGGGACGCGAAAACGCCCATCTCATGAACGGCGGCGGACGGCGTGTCACTGCTTTGCATTTTCAGCAGTACCGCTTTCACCACCTGTTCAATATCCTGTTGATTCATGATGTTCTGCCTTATTTGTGGAAAATTACCTGACCGCCAGACACCACCTCATCGACAATGCCAATCACGCACAGATCGACCGGTGACGTTTCGCTTTTATGCGCCTGGCGGGCGGAACTGCCACTCACCAGTAACACCCACTCCCCGGTTCCCGCGCCAATATTGTCGATGGCGACGGCGCATTGCCCGTCAGGATTACCTTGTGGATCAATCATTTCCACCATCAGCAATTTGTCATGCGCCAGTCCGTGATGGCGTACGGTACAAACAATTTGTCCAGTGACGACTGCCAGTTTCATACCCGCCTCCGTGGCGTATTTCAGGTAAAAGCTCCCCCTACCCTCCGCAGAAGGTAAAATGAAAAAGGAGAGAGCGTGACGCCCGAATCGACGTCACACAGGGTGATTACAGGTTGCTGCTATCGCCTTTCAGGCCGATCGGGAAGACTTCTTCCAGGTCGCCGTGCGGACGCGGGATAACGTGTACAGATACCAGCTCGCCGATACGCTGTGCCGCTGCGGCACCTGCATCGGTCGCGGCTTTACAGGCTGCAACATCACCACGAACCATGGCAGTACACAGGCCGCCGCCAATCTGCTTAACACCAACCAGCTTGACGCGCGCAGCTTTCACCATCGCGTCAGAAGCCTCAATCAGTGCAACCAGGCCCCGGGTTTCGATCATTCCTAATGCTTCCATTGTGCTTTCCTCTTTATCAGGGTCCAGAACGGGACCGTTCATTCAACCAGTGTTTGTAAACTGCTTTCGCGGTTCACTTCTGTCTGACGCGGCACAGCTGCCACCAGCGCCAGCTCGATAATTTCCTGCACGCTACAACCACGAGAGAGATCGTGCATCGGCGCGGCAAGTCCTTGTATCAGTGGCCCGACGGCACGATATCCGCCGAGTCGTTGTGCGATTTTGTAACCAATATTTCCGGCTTCCAGCGACGGAAAAACCATCACATTGGCCTTGCCCTGTAGCGGGCTGGCAGGCGCTTTTTGCGCCGCCACTTCCGGCACGAAGGCGGCGTCAAACTGTAACTCGCCATCCACCACCAGCTTTGGTGCGCGCTCACGGACGATTTCTGTCGCCTGCTGGACGTTAGCAACACAGGGGTGACGGGCGCTACCATTGCTGGAAAACGACAGCATCGCCACGCGCGGCTCTTCTCCGGTGATGGCGCGCCAGGTTTCGGCACTGGCAAGCGCGATATCCGCCAGCTGCGCCGCCGTCGGCTGTGGCACCACGCTGCAATCGGCAAAGCCCAACGCCGGGCCGCTGTACTGTGGCAACATCAGGAAAATGGAAGAGAGCGTTTTACAGCCTGGCTGCAAGCCGATAATGCGTAATCCGGCACGCAGCACATTTGCCGTGGAAGAGAGGTTGCCCGCGATACAGACATCCGCTTTACCGGCGCTGACCATTGCTGCGGCGAACATCAGAGGGTCGGTAAGTTTTTCCAGCGCATCCGGCGGCGTTTTTTCGCCCGCGCGGGCCAGCCAGCGATGAGCAAATTCTTCCCGCATTGCGAGGTTGCCATGCGGATCAATCACCTGTAGCCCGTCCATCGCCACGCCGTGACTGAGCGCAAACTGACGAAGTTCAAACGGATTGGCGACCAGAATGGGCGTTGCCAGACCTTGTTGATGTAAATATTGCGCGGCTTTCAGCACACGTTGGTCTAACGCATCCGGAAAAACCACTCTGGCGGGCGCTCGCAACGCCAGTTCACGACAACGTTCAATAATCATTGCGTTTCCCCCAGTCGTTGTTGGATCTGCTTCACCGTTAGCGGCTGCTTCGTTACGCTCAGGATCATCATCACGTAGACCGTGCTCGAAAGGCGGTTCAGCGCCTGCAAAATGTCCGGGCGTAATACTTCAAAGCTGCGGGTGATAAAGACCTGCGCCGCTACGGTTTCGGTTTCCCGCACTTTGGTGCGTAGCAGATTGAGCAACGCAGCATCGCGCCCGTGGCTGGCTTCCGGCACCAGATGATCGTGGTCGAGATAGCGCAGCGGCTGATGAGAAAGCCGATGCAGATCTTCGTCAGAAAGCCCGACAATCGCCTGGCAGCCCAGCGGTTCCCCCAGCGCATCGGCGCGCATAATGTTGCCAAGACGCGAACGGATATCCGCCAGCCACGGCTGCCACGGTTCCGCCAGTTCAATTTGCAGCCACACTGCCAGCGCAATGGTGCTGTCGAGAACCGCGCGAAAACCCAGACGCGGATCGCTTTTGGCGACCATTTTTTCCGCCGACAGGTGAGTCAGCGTATCCGGCTTTTTTGCCACCGGCTGGCGACACAGTTCGCAGCACGCCTGCGGATGTTCATCGCTACTGGTCAGCCCATGAACGGGCTGCGGCTGCTGCTGTTCATCGTCAACAAACAGGCGGCCCTGCTCGTCAATAAACTTGATGCGCAGATGGCGGCTTTCCAGCAACTCCCGGGCAGAGGGCGTCAGGCGACTGTCCGCAGGGAGATGGATCTCTGCGCCTTCGCTGAGCGTATGGTTCGCTCTTAGCCATGCTTCGGTGATGAAATCTTTCATAGGGATTGCCAGTTAGCCGGCCAGGCGACATACAGGAATTTCACGCTGGATGTCGTACCAAATTCGATGCTGGAGCCTTTCGGGATAAACATCACGTCGCCTGCTTTGGCGATCATGGTTTGGCCTTCGTGGCGAACATGCAGCTCCCCTTCCAGCACCATGTCGATTTCGTCGTAGTTCAGGGTCCACGGGAAGAATGCGTTCTCCCACTGCATAAAACCGGCGGCCATGCTGCTGCCGTCGTCTCCGGTCACAAGATCAGTCAAGCCCACGCAATGCGGCTCTGCGCCGTCGAAACGACCAAACTTGACGCTACTGCCATCAATCACTTTGATGCCGCCTTTGCCGGTCACCGATTTGAAGCTCGGCTGCATTGCGCCCTGCTCCAGCGACTGTTTTTCCTTCATCACTTTTTCCATCAGCTGTGCGACCAGGCTTTCGGTAAACTGGCCTTCCGGCAGCTGGGCAATGATGGTTTCGCGGATGCGCTGGCTTTCGGTTTTGTCGGCTGGCACGCTGGCGGGCACGGACGCCGTTACCGGGATCGATTCATCACATTCGGTGATGGTAAAACCCAGTAGATCCGCCACTTCACGGGCTTCCGGGGTAATAATGCTGGCGCGCAGAACCACGGACATTGCCTGTTCGCCGCGCGCGTGTGCTTCACGAATATCATTCGCTGTGATGAGTTTTTTCACCTGCTTCCTCCTGTTTGGTGAGAGATGCCAGATAATCCACCAGTTGCTGCACGCTTTGCGGGTCGTGGCTGTTTAGCTCGAAAATCGGCTCTTCGAAACCCGTCTCAAGCAATAACTTTCGCGTTGCGGCGACGTCAGCATCTGGCATGTCCGTTTTACTGATGACGGCGATTTGCCGTTTGCTGACGCCAATATCCAGCAACCCGGCAGGCAACCGACTTTCCGGGTCATTTGCGCCATGGACATAGATCAGCATGTCTACATCCTGTAGCGTGGTAATTAAGGCGTGATACCAGCGGGGATGGTTAAAATATTCACCCGGCGTATCAATATCGCCCTTATCATTAAATTCCACGGCCTGTGTTTTTCTGGCGAGGGTATAATTCCCCTGCAACGCATTAAATAACGTTGTTTTTCCTGCCCCGACGCTACCCACAAACGCAATTCGTTTCATGAATGCCTCGTATTAACTTTTGGTCATTTCACAAAGCGTATAATTTAATAAGCGACCTAAACCGCTGACGGTTTGTGATAACGCTTCTTCTACTGCGCCCACCGAGCCATAAATCACCAATGCACCGCTGAATCGGTCGAGAAAACCGATATGCACATCAGCGGCTTTCAGCGCTAAATCACCGGCGATCATCGCCGTTTCGCCGGGGGTTAGCGTCATAATGCCAATTGCGCCCGCATCCGGAACGCCGATTTTCTTCGCCAGTTCCTCACCGGGATGCGCGATGAGATGCGCCAGTGTGACCTGTTTGCCGGGCACAAATTCCTGAATGATGCGTTCTTTATCCATGAGTCGCCGCCTGTGAAAAACTTTCGTGTATCGTGACAATTTTTCGTCAGAGTAAATAACAAAATTCGGCAAGCGCGTTTAAAAGGTGAGGTAGATCACTAAGAATGGAGAGATATTCGCTGTGGTGCATAAACTTTCATATGCAACGCATGAATATAAATAAAATAATATCGAGATATTATATAGACTGCTTTTTTTTATTATTCGCAAACTCAGTAATAAGCTTTACTAATATATTGCAGCTAAACTGCTTACCCTGAATATTCAGGGTAAGCGTGAGAGTTAAAAAAAATTACAGCGGTTGGGTTTGCGCTTCTACCACGGCCAGCGCCACCATGTTGACGATACGACGCACCGATGCGATCGGCGTTAACACGTGAACCGGTTTCGCCACACCCATCAGCACCGGGCCGACAGTCACACCTTCCGAGCTGGAAACACGCAGTAAGTTGTAACTAATGCGGGCAGCTTCCATGTTCGGCATCACCAGAATATTGGCGGAACCTTTCAAAGAGCTGTCCGGCATACGGTCGTTGCGAATCGCTTCCACCAGCGCTGCATCGCCGTGCATTTCACCATCAATCATCAGTTCTGGTGCACGTTCCCTGACCAGTTCCAGCGCCTGACGCATTTTGCTCGACGACGGGCAGTCAGAAGAACCAAAGTTGGAGTGCGACAACAAAGCAACGCGCGGCTCAATACCAAAACGACGGACAGTTTCTGCCGCCATCAAGGTGATCTCCGCCAGCTCTTCTGCATCCGGTTCATCATTAACATATGTATCGGCAATAAAGGTGTTACCACTCGGCAGCAGCAGCGCGTTCATGGCACCTGCGGTGTGAACGCCATCGCGATAACCAAAGACATTTTTCACCACGCTAAAATGTTCATGATAATCACCCACCGTACCGCAAATCATTGCATCGGCTTCCCCACGCTGAACCATGATCGCGCCGATCACTGTCGGGTTACTGATCAGCGCCCGCTGCGCCTGTTCCTGAGTGACGCCGCGACGCTTCATGATCTGGAAGTATTCGGTCCAGTACTCTTTAAAGCGCGGATCGGATTCGTTATTGACGATCTCAAAATCAACGCCCGCTTTGATCTGCAAGCCCAGTTTCTGAATGCGCATTTCGATCACGTTCGGACGACCGATAAGGATCGGTTTCGCCAGTCCCAGCGTTACCAGTTCCTGAGTGGCATGCAGAACGCGCGCCTCTTCCCCTTCCGGCAGAACAACGCGCTTCGGCGCTTTGCGAGCCTGGGAGAAAATCGGCTTCATAAACAGGTTGGTTTTGTAAACGAACTCAGTCAGCTTGTCGATGTAGACGTCGAAATCAGCAATCGGACGAGTCGCCACGCCCGACTCCATCGCGGCTTTAGCGACCGCAGGAGCGATCTTAACGATCAAGCGCGGATCAAACGGTTTTGGAATGATGTATTCCGGACCAAAGCTCAGATCCTGATCGCCATACGCTGAAGCCACCACTTCGCTCTGTTCCGCATGGGCGAGTTCTGCAATCGCACGTACCGCCGCCAGTTTCATCTCTTCGTTGATGGCGGTTGCGCCAACGTCCAGCGCGCCACGGAAGATGAACGGGAAGCACAGGACGTTGTTCACCTGGTTCGGATAGTCAGAACGACCGGTGCAAATGATGGCATCCGGACGCACTTCTTTCGCCAGCGGCGGCAGAATTTCCGGTTCCGGGTTCGCCAGCGCCAGGATCATTGGCGCACGAGCCATTTTCTTCACCATTTCCTGGGTCAGCACTTTCGGGCCGGAACAGCCCAGGAAAATATCCGCGCCTTCAATCACATCATCGAGGGTACGTTTGCCGTCATCCACCACCGCATATGCGGCTTTGGTTTCCGCCATGTTTGGCTCACGGCCCTGATAGATAACGCCTTTTGAATCGCAAACCACGATGTTATGTTTTTGCAGACCCAGCGCTACCAGCAGGTTCATACAGGCGATTGCTGCGGCACCCGCGCCGGAAACCACCATCCGCACGTCGGAGATGTTTTTCTCCACCACGCGCAAGCCGTTGAGGATGGCGGCAGTGCTGATAATTGCCGTGCCGTGCTGATCGTCGTGGAATACCGGAATATTCATCCGCTCGCGCAGTTTCTGTTCAATATAGAAACATTCTGGCGCTTTAATGTCTTCGAGGTTGATGCCGCCGAAGGTTGGTTCGAGCGCGGCGACAACTTCAATAAATTTGTCCGGGTCGAGTTCGTCAACTTCAATGTCAAATACATCAATCCCGGCGAATTTCTTAAACAGAACGCCCTTGCCTTCCATCACCGGTTTGCCTGCCAGCGCGCCAATGTTGCCTAACCCCAGCACCGCCGTACCGTTAGAGATCACCGCCACCAGGTTACCGCGGGCGGTATATTTGTAGGCTTTTAACGGGTCTTTTTCGATTTCAAGACAAGGTGCGGCAACGCCTGGTGAGTAGGCCAGCGCCAGATCGCGCTGTGTTGCCAGAGGCTTGGTTGGAGAAACCTGGATTTTCCCTGGAACTGGAAATTCATGGAAATCAAGTGCACTTTGTTTTAACTGGTCATCCATTTGGTTGTTCCTTTCACGTAACGTTCACAAATAAAGTGTGTGGGCAACAGCCCCTGCCCACAACGTGGCGCACATTATTACCCTGCCGGAGTCTACAGACTTTGAGCAAGTCCAAACTCTCACCATTAATATAATGTTTTGGTAATAATCCTATAACACTGATGTTACCTGCTTAATCCAGCAATACCATGCCTGTCTGCTATGCTTTTTTGATGCGTTTAGCGAAATTTCTCAGAAGTGTGAATTAACGCACTCATCTAACACTTTACTTTTCAAGGAGTATTTCCTATGAACGAGTTAGACGGCATCAAACAGTTCACCACTGTCGTGGCAGACAGCGGCGATATTGAGTCCATTCGCCATTATCATCCCCAGGATGCCACCACCAATCCTTCGCTGTTACTCAAAGCTGCCGGATTATCACAATATGAGCATTTAATAGACGATGCTATCGCCTGGGGTAAAAAAAATGGCAAGACCCAGGAACAACAGGTGGTCGCAGCGTGTGACAAACTGGCGGTCAATTTCGGTGCTGAAATCCTCAAAATCGTACCCGGTCGCGTGTCAACAGAAGTTGATGCACGCCTCTCTTTTGATAAAGAAAAGAGTATTGAGAAGGCGCGCCATCTGGTGGACTTGTATCAGCAACAAGGCGTTGAGAAATCACGCATTCTGATCAAGCTGGCTTCGACCTGGGAAGGAATTCGCGCGGCAGAAGAGCTGGAAAAAGAAGGTATTAACTGCAACCTGACGCTGCTGTTTTCTTTTGCACAGGCACGGGCCTGTGCGGAAGCAGGCGTTTTTCTGATTTCGCCGTTTGTCGGGCGTATTTATGACTGGTATCAGGCACGCAAGCCGATGGACCCGTATGTGGTGGAAGAAGATCCGGGCGTTAAATCGGTGCGCAATATCTACGACTACTATAAGCAACACCACTATGAAACCATTGTGATGGGCGCGAGCTTCCGTCGCACCGAACAAATCCTCGCCTTAACCGGCTGCGATCGACTGACTATCGCACCGAATTTACTGAAGGAGCTGCAGGAAAAAGTTTCGCCAGTGGTACGTAAATTAATCCCACCTTCTCAGACGTTCCCACGCCCAGCTCCCATGAGCGAAGCGGAGTTCCGTTGGGAGCACAATCAGGATGCGATGGCGGTAGAAAAACTGTCTGAAGGCATTCGTCTGTTCGCCGTTGATCAACGCAAACTGGAAGATCTTCTTGCCGCCAAACTATAAACCAGCCACGGAGTGTTATATGTCCCGAAAAGACCTTGCCAATGCGATTCGCGCACTCAGTATGGATGCGGTACAAAAAGCCAACTCTGGTCATCCCGGCGCGCCGATGGGCATGGCTGATATTGCCGAAGTGCTGTGGAACGATTTTCTTAAACATAACCCTACCGACCCAACCTGGTATGATCGCGACCGCTTTATTCTTTCCAACGGTCACGCGTCGATGCTGCTCTACAGTTTGCTACATCTGACCGGTTACGACCTGCCGCTGGAAGAACTGAAGAACTTCCGTCAGTTGCATTCGAAAACCCCAGGCCACCCGGAGATTGGCTATACGCCAGGCGTTGAAACCACCACCGGCCCGCTTGGACAAGGTTTGGCGAACGCCGTCGGGCTGGCGATAGCAGAGCGTACACTGGCGGCGCAGTTTAACCAGCCAGACCATGAGATCGTCGATCACTTCACCTATGTGTTTATGGGCGACGGCTGCCTGATGGAAGGTATTTCCCACGAAGTCTGTTCGCTGGCAGGCACGCTGGGACTGGGCAAGCTGATTGGTTTTTACGATCACAACGGTATTTCCATCGACGGTGAAACAGAAGGCTGGTTTACCGACGATACGGCAAAACGTTTTGAAGCCTATCACTGGCATGTGATCCATGAAATCGACGGTCACGATCCGCAGGCGGTGAAGGAAGCGATCCTTGAAGCGCAAAGCGTGAAAGATAAGCCGTCGCTGATTATCTGCCGTACGGTGATTGGCTTTGGTTCGCCGAATAAAGCAGGTAAGGAAGAGGCGCACGGCGCACCACTGGGGGAAGAAGAAGTGGCGCTGGCACGGCAAAAACTGGGCTGGCACCATCCGCCATTTGAGATCCCTAAAGAGATTTATCACGCCTGGGATGCCCGTGAAAAAGGCGAAAAAGCGCAGCAGAGCTGGAATGAGAAGTTTGCCGCCTATAAAAAGGCTCATCCGCAACTGGCAGAAGAGTTTACCCGACGGATGAGCGGTGGTTTACCGAAGGACTGGGAGAAAACGACTCAGAAATATATCAATGAGTTACAGGCAAATCCGGCGAAAATCGCTACCCGTAAGGCTTCGCAAAATACGCTTAACGCTTACGGGCCGATGCTGCCTGAGTTGCTCGGCGGTTCGGCGGATCTGGCTCCCAGCAACCTGACCATCTGGAAAGGTTCTGTTTCGCTGAAGGAAGATCCAGCGGGCAACTACATTCACTACGGGGTGCGTGAATTTGGCATGACCGCTATCGCCAACGGCATCGCGCACCACGGCGGCTTTGTGCCGTATACCGCGACGTTCCTGATGTTTGTTGAATACGCCCGTAACGCCGCGCGGATGGCGGCACTGATGAAAGCGCGGCAGATTATGGTTTATACCCACGACTCAATTGGCCTGGGCGAAGATGGTCCGACGCACCAGGCTGTTGAGCAACTGGCCAGCCTGCGCTTAACGCCAAATTTCAGCACCTGGCGACCGTGCGATCAGGTGGAAGCGGCGGTGGGCTGGAAGCTGGCGGTTGAGCGCCACAACGGACCGACGGCACTGATCCTCTCAAGGCAGAATCTGGCCCAGGTGGAACGTACGCCGGATCAGGTTAAAGAGATTGCTCGTGGCGGTTATGTGCTGAAAGACAGCGGCGGTAAGCCAGATATTATTCTGATTGCCACCGGTTCAGAGATGGAAATTACCCTGCAAGCGGCAGAGAAATTAGCAGGAGAAGGTCGCAATGTACGCGTAGTTTCCCTGCCCTCGACCGATATTTTCGACGCCCAGGATGAGGAATATCGGGAGTCGGTGTTGCCTTCTAACGTTGCGGCTCGCGTGGCGGTGGAAGCAGGTATTGCCGATTACTGGTACAAGTATGTTGGTCTGAAAGGGGCAATTGTCGGGATGACGGGTTACGGGGAATCTGCTCCGGCGGATAAGCTGTTCCCGTTCTTTGGCTTTACCGCCGAGAATATTGTGGCAAAAGCGCATAAGGTGCTGGGAGTGAAAGGTGCCTGATGGTGATTGCCGGATGCTGATTGCCGGATGCGACGCTGACGCGTCTTATCCGGCCTACAGCGTCTTATCCGGCCTACATGTCCCGCCATTTTGTTTAACGGGTGATCCACAACGTGGGCCAGGCGTCTGGCCCATGCCAGTTATCGCAGGTGGGTTCTGCGGCGTAACGCACCAGGCGAAAACGCTGACCGTCAAAGCGCCAGCGCGCCTGAATGCCACAATCGCTTAATCCGCGCCCTTTCGCTAAGGTCACCAGTTCACGCGATTTCTCATCAAATGTTGCGTTCATCAGTTCCAGTTCATTCGTCTCCTGACCGTTGTTGAACGGCAAACGCAACCGAACCGGGCGCGAAGCTAGTGGCTTTTTACGCGACACAATCCATGCCAAATCAATGGTGTTATAGGCCCCTGCCTCACAGCTAATCATCATCAGCGCTTTATCATCAGTCAGCGCAGTGACATTCACCTCACGACGCAATGGATCAAGCGAGCAGCGCAGACCATTCATCCGCCAGTTTCCATAATCCAGCAAATCGTTGCATTCTTCGAGTGAGAGTGGCGTCGGCGTTGGGTTAACCACCGCGACCTCTTTCAGCGCAGGCGCGGGCGGTACGCTGAGCGGCGGTTCGTCCCCTTTCTTGATCCACGCGGTTTCACTGCCAACGCGCTTTTGCTGAGCATCAATAAACAACAACGCTGCTTTTAAGCCACTCAGAGAAATGGTCTGATCGCCATCGCGTAAGGTGATTGCCTTCCCTTCCTGAATCATCTGCAAAAACGCGGTGATGGTTGCCGTATCATCGGTTACTAATAACCATGGTGAAATCCGCCACTTGTCACCACTTAACGCCAACGGCTCGCCATCTAACAGCAGCCGTGGCGCTATCTCCCCTTCTGACGCCTCCGGCGACTTCAATCCGCCGCGCTCAATACGTAAAACGGCATCGGTATGCGCCCCGGCGCTGCGGCTCAGGGTCATCACCAGTCCATTATGATCGCCCGTATTACGCGCCACGCAGAAATTTTGGTTATTACAGGTGACCTGCCAGTCGGAAAACGCCCGTTGCGCTGGTGCCGCCCACACCAAAGACGTCGGCAACAAAGCGAAAAAAAAGAGAAGGAAAATGCGATAGCGCATGGACGGTACGACCCCAGAAGTTCAAACAAACAGCACAAGTCGTATCTTCGTTGCGCAGGTAGCGCGGCTCAATCGGATTTGTCGGATTGAGCCAATAATAAACAACGAAATATTATTGTTATTTTTCAGTCCATTAAATGTGACGTTTGCAAATAGTTAAGCAATAACACCGTCTTACCGTCACGTATCTCGCCGGTTTTGATCATCTCCAGCGCCTGGCTGAACGGCAGCTCGAGCACTTCAATATCTTCATCTTCGACACCGCCACCGGCGTTAGCGCGCTGATTGTCACTGTATTCGGCGATAAAAAAGTGGATTAGCTCAGTCACACCGCCTGGCGACATATACAGTTCAAATAATTTGCGCACTTCACCCACTTCATAGCCCGTCTCTTCAATCGCTTCTTTGCGAATACACACTTCCGGTTCGTCGTTATCCAGCAGCCCGGCGCAGCTTTCAATCAGCTGCCCGCTTTTATTGCCATTAACCCAGGTAGCGACACGGAACTGACGAATCAGAACCACGGTCTTTTTCTTCGTGTTGTACAGGAGGATCGTCGCACCATTGCCGCGATCGTACACTTCACGTTTATGGCGGATAACTTCGCCGTCTTTGCGCGTGAGATCGTAAGTAATGTTGTGCAGGGTGAAATAGTTATCGGAGAGAATTTTGTCTTTAATGAGGGTGATTTGTTGCGTCATACCGACTCCACAGCGCGAAATGAACAATTATCTTACGCTGTGAAGTCGGGTTTGTCTGCGCAGGCTATCAGTGAGATTTGACTGATTTTACCCCCAGCCAGTCAATAATCCCCTGTGCCGCATGACGTCCTTCTGCCATTGCGGTAACCACCAGATCCGCACCACGCACGGCGTCACCACCAGCGAAGATTTTCGGATTGGTGGTCTGGTAACGGTACTGGCTTTCCACATCCGCGATGATGCGGCCCCATTTGTCTACCGTTACACCGTGCGACTCCAGCCACGGCATCCCGTGCGGATTGAAGCCAAACGCCATAATCACCGCGTCGGCTGGCATGACAAATTCACTGCCTTCCACCGGCACTGGACGCCGACGCCCCTGGGCATCCGGCTCGCCAAGACGCGTGCGCAGGAAACGAATCCCGCAGACGTGACCTTGTTCATTCAGCTCAAGCGCCACCGGCTGGACGTTAAATTCGAAGTTGGCCCCCTCTTCGCGGGCGTTCTTCACTTCTTTCTTCGAGCCTGGCATGTTAGCTTCATCACGACGATAAGCGCAGGTGACGTTACTCGCGCCGTGGCGCAGTGCGGTACGCACACAGTCCATCGCGGTGTCGCCGCCGCCCAGTACCACGACGTTAAGTCCGGCGGTATTGATAAACGGCTCTTCCGGTAGCTCTTCGAGCCCCATCACCTGTTTAGTGTTGGCAATGAGGAACGGCAGCGCGTCATAAACGCCCGGCGCATCTTCATTGGGTAAACCCGCTTTCATGGAACGGTAAGTGCCTACGCCAACGAAGACCGCGTCGTATTGTTCCAAAAGCGAATCCAAAGAGACATCTTTACCCACTTCACAATTGAGTTCGAAGTGAATCCCCATCGCGCTGAAGATTTCCCGACGGCGTGCCAGCAGGGATTTATCCAGTTTGAAAGAAGGAATGCCGAAAGTGAGCAAGCCACCGATTTCTGGATGGCGATCGTACACCGTCACCCCCACGCCATTGCGGGTCAGAACATCCGCACAGGCCAGCCCTGCCGGACCTGCACCGATAATCGCCACCCGCTTGTCCACTTTGGTGACATGGCTTAAGTCAGGACGCCAACCTTTCGCCAACGCCTGATCTGAAATGTAGCGTTCAATGTTGCCGATAGTTACCGCGCCGTGCTCATCGCGAATAGTACAGGCACCTTCACACAAACGGTCTTGCGGACAAACGCGTCCGGTAATTTCCGGCAGGGTGTTGGTCTGGTGAGAAAGCTCGACGGCGGCGTCGATGTTTCCGGCTTTCACCAGTTCAATCCACTGCGGTATATGGTTATGCAGCGGGCAGGTCCATTCACAAACGCTGTGCTCGCCGCACTTAAGGCAGCGCGAGGCTTCCCGTTGTGCCTGGTCGGCGCGAAATGGCAGATAAATTTCATCAAAACCGGTTTTGCGCGCTTCAATCGCCAGTTTATCCGGCTCGCCACGCGCGGGCGTTGCCTGCATTTGTTCGACTTTACTCATTACCGGCATTTCTTGCGCCGCGGTACTGGCATGCCACGGTTGATGTTCCTGACGCGCGGTGCGCAAGCGGCGGGATTTCGCCATGCCGGAGAGTGCGACGTCAGTGACCAGTTGCAGCGCGTCCGCCGGGCAATTCTCAACACAGGCAGGACCGTTTTCGCGCCCCGCACAAAGGTCGCATTTATGCGCCGTGGCTTTTACTTTTCCTGCCGCGACGGGTGTCAGGACGATTTGCATCGTACCAAAAGGACAGGCCACCACGCAGGATTTACAGCCAATACACTTTTGCTGATTGACCTGAATGCTGTCATCAACGTGGCTGATTGCGCCATTAGGGCAGCTACGGGCGCAGGGCGCATCTTCACAATGGTGACAGGTCACTGCACTACGTTGCTGTTGATGTTTGATAACCGTAATTCGGGGATGAAAATGGTGTTGGCTCAGGACATGTTGCTCATCATTGTGAGCCATGACACAGGCGATTTCACAAGCATGACAACCCAGACATTGCTGACTGTTGGCCATAATAAAACGATTCATAACGACCTTCTTTTTTGGTTGTAAAAACCTTATTCTTTATATGAGTGTTGTTATTACCCGACTTACAGGGGAATCGGCAATGTTCATGTGCCCAGAATAAGTAACTATTTCGCTATAAACTGTGGCAGATCAAATAATCCCATCACTGACTAAATTGCGTTTCAGCGAACTGGAACATTAATGATTTTTTGTGGAGAAGACGCGTGTGATTGTTAAACGACCCGTCTCGGCCAGTCTGGCCCGGGCCTTTTTTTACATTGTGCTGCTGTCGATTCTTTCCACGGGTATCGCTCTGCTAACTCTGGCGAGCAGTTTGCGCGACGCTGAGGCTATCAATATTGCCGGATCGCTGCGTATGCAGAGTTACCGCCTGGGCTACGACTTGCAAAGTGGCAGTCCACAACTCAATGCACATCGCCAGTTATTTCAGCAGGCACTGCATTCACCGGTATTAACCAACCTCAACGTCTGGTATGTGCCAGAAGCAGTAAAAACTCGCTATGCGCATCTGAATGCCAACTGGCTGGAGATGAATAATCGGCTCAGCAAGGGCGATTTGCCGTGGTATCAGGCCAATATTAATAATTATGTTAATCAGATAGACCTGTTCGTACTGGCTTTACAGCACTACGCTGAACGCAAAATGCTGCTGGTGGTGGCGATTTCCCTGGCTGGCGGCATCGGTATTTTCACGCTGGTCTTTTTTACTTTGCGCCGCATACGCCATCAGGTGGTTGCCCCGCTGAATCAGCTGGTTACCGCCAGTCAGCGTATTGAACACGGGCAGTTCGACTCGCCGCCGCTGGATACCAGTCTGCCGAATGAGCTTGGTCTGCTTGCAAAAACCTTTAACCAGATGTCGAGCGAGCTGCATAAATTGTACCTTTCGCTGGAGGCGTCAGTAGAAGAAAAGACCCGCGATCTCCACGAGGCCAAGCGTCGTCTGGAGGTGTTGTATCAATGTTCCCAGGCGCTGAACACCAGCCAGATTGATGTGCATTGTTTCCGCCATATTTTGCAGATTGTTCGCGACAATGAAGCGGCTGAATATCTGGAGTTAAATGTCGGTGAAAACTGGCGGATTAGCGAAGGGCAACCAAACCCGGAATTGCCGATGCAGATTTTACCGGTGACAATGCAAGAGACGGTTTACGGCGAACTGCACTGGCAAAATAGTCACGTTTCATCATCAGAACCGCTGCTTAACAGCGTTTCGTCGATGCTGGGACGCGGTTTGTACTTTAATCAGGCGCAGAAGCATTTTCAGCAGTTATTGTTGATGGAAGAACGTGCGACCATCGCCCGCGAATTGCACGACTCGCTGGCTCAGGTACTTTCTTACTTACGTATCCAGTTGACGTTACTGAAGCGTTCGATACCGGAAGATAACGCCACCGCACAAAGTATCATGGCCGATTTTTCCCAGGCGTTGAATGATGCTTATCGGCAGTTACGCGAGCTGTTGACTACTTTCCGCCTGACGCTGCAGCAGGCGGATCTCCCCTCCGCATTGAGGGAAATGCTGGATACGTTACAAAATCAAACCAGCGCCAAACTGACCCTCGACTGCCGTCTGCCAACCCTGGCACTGGATGCGCAAATGCAGGTGCATTTGTTGCAAATTATTCGCGAAGCGGTGCTGAATGCGATGAAGCACGCCAACGCCAGCGAAATCGCCGTCAGTTGCGTCACCGCGCCGGACGGCAATCACACGGTTTATATCCGTGATAACGGGATTGGTATCGGTGAACCGAAAGAACCCGAAGGTCATTATGGTCTGAATATCATGCGCGAACGCGCGGAACGGCTAGGTGGGACGCTGACTTTTTCACAACCTTCCGGCGGCGGCACGTTAGTGAGTATTAGCTTTCGCTCTGCGGAGGGTGAGGAAAGTCAGTTAATGTAATGCCTCCTACTGACCAAAGAATACTTGCACTTAAGGTTCAGTATAAAAGGGCATGATAATTTACATTAACTCCTTTTTTTCTCCACGATTGGCTCGTACCTTGCCGCTACAGTGAAGCAAGTCAAGCCTACAACGATACGCAGAAACACGAGGTCCTCTTTTAATGGCGAATTTCTTTATTGATCGCCCCATTTTTGCCTGGGTGCTGGCAATCCTGTTGTGTCTGACAGGTACCCTGGCGATTTTTTCATTGCCCGTTGAACAATACCCCGATCTCGCGCCACCGAATGTGCGAGTGACCGCTAACTATCCCGGCGCATCGGCCCAGACGCTGGAAAACACCGTGACCCAGGTTATCGAGCAAAATATGACCGGCCTCGATAATCTCATGTATATGTCATCTCAGAGCAGTGGCACCGGTCAGGCATCTGTCACTTTAAGTTTTAAAGCAGGCACCGATCCGGACGAAGCCGTGCAGCAAGTACAAAACCAGCTGCAATCAGCCATGCGAAAGTTACCGCAGGCGGTGCAAAATCAGGGCGTGACGGTGCGTAAAACCGGCGATACCAACATTCTGACCATTGCCTTCGTCTCTACCGATGGTTCGATGGATAAACAGGATATTGCTGATTATGTTGCCAGTAATATTCAGGACCCGTTAAGCCGCGTAAATGGCGTCGGGGATATTGATGCCTATGGTTCGCAATATTCCATGCGTATCTGGCTGGACCCGGCGAAACTCAACAGTTTCCAGATGACAGCTAAAGATGTCACTGATGCCATTGAGTCACAGAACGCGCAGATTGCGGTTGGGCAACTTGGTGGTACACCTTCCGTCGATAAGCAGGCGCTCAACGCCACCATTAACGCCCAGTCACTGCTGCAAACACCAGAACAGTTCCGCGATATCACCTTGAGGGTGAATCAAGACGGCTCAGAGGTAAGGCTGGGCGATGTCGCCACCGTCGAAATGGGGGCGGAGAAATACGATTATCTTAGCCGCTTCAATGGTAAGCCAGCCTCCGGGCTGGGGGTAAAACTGGCCTCCGGCGCAAACGAAATGGCGACAGCGGAGCTGGTGCTCAATCGTCTCGACGAGCTGGCGCAGTACTTCCCGCACGGACTGGAATACAAGGTGGCGTATGAAACCACCTCGTTTGTTAAAGCCTCCATTGAAGACGTGGTGAAAACGCTGCTGGAAGCTATCGCTCTGGTTTTCCTCGTTATGTATCTGTTCCTGCAAAACTTCCGCGCCACGCTGATACCCACTATCGCCGTGCCGGTGGTGTTGATGGGAACCTTCTCCGTACTTTACGCCTTCGGTTACAGCGTCAACACCTTAACCATGTTCGCGATGGTGCTGGCGATCGGTCTGCTGGTGGATGACGCCATCGTGGTGGTGGAAAACGTCGAACGTATTATGAGTGAGGAAGGACTCACTCCTCGCGAAGCCACACGTAAATCGATGGGGCAGATCCAGGGGGCACTGGTCGGGATTGCGATGGTTCTTTCAGCGGTATTTGTACCAATGGCCTTCTTCGGCGGCACCACCGGTGCCATCTATCGCCAGTTCTCTATTACCATTGTTGCGGCGATGGTGCTGTCAGTACTGGTAGCGATGATCCTCACTCCGGCTCTGTGTGCCACACTACTTAAGCCACTGAAAAAAGGTGAGCATCATGGGCAAAAAGGCTTTTTTGCCTGGTTTAACCAGATGTTTAACCGCAACGCCGAACGCTACGAAAAAGGGGTGGCGAAAATTCTCCACCGTAGCCTGCGCTGGATTGTGATTTATGTCCTGCTGCTTGGCGGCATGGTGTTCCTGTTCCTGCGTTTGCCGACGTCGTTCTTACCGCTGGAAGACCGTGGCATGTTTACTACCTCGGTACAGTTGCCCAGCGGTTCAACGCAACAACAGACCCTGAAAGTCGTTGAGCAAATCGAGAAATACTACTTCACCCATGAAAAAGACAACATCATGTCGGTGTTTGCCACCGTTGGTTCTGGCCCTGGGGGTAACGGGCAAAACGTGGCGCGAATGTTTATCCGCCTGAAAGACTGGAGCGAACGCGACAGTAAGACCGGCACCTCGTTTGCCATTATCGAGCGTGCAACGAAGGCGTTTAACCAAATTAAAGAAGCTCGCGTTATCGCCAGCAGCCCGCCAGCAATTAGCGGTCTTGGTAGTTCTGCAGGTTTTGATATGGAGTTGCAGGACCACGCTGGAGCGGGTCACGATGCGCTGATGGCAGCACGTAATCAGTTGCTGGCGCTGGCGGCGGAAAACCCGGAGCTAACCCGTGTGCGCCATAACGGCCTCGACGACAGTCCGCAGTTGCAGATTGATATCGACCAGCGTAAAGCTCAGGCGCTGGGCGTTGCTATCGACGATATTAACGACACACTGCAAACCGCCTGGGGTTCGAGCTATGTGAATGACTTTATGGATCGCGGTCGCGTGAAGAAAGTCTATGTGCAGGCAGCTGCGCCGTATCGCATGCTGCCAGATGACATCAATCTCTGGTATGTCCGAAATAAAAATGGCGGCATGGTGCCCTTCTCTGCTTTCGCGACCTCACGCTGGGAAACAGGCTCGCCGCGTCTGGAACGCTATAACGGTTATTCTGCGGTTGAGATTGTTGGGGAAGCCGCACCGGGGGTCAGTACCGGTACGGCGATGGATATTATGGAATCGTTAGTGAAGCAGCTGCCAAACGGCTTTGGTCTGGAGTGGACGGCGATGTCGTATCAGGAGCGGCTTTCCGGCGCGCAGGCTCCGGCGCTGTACGCCATTTCCTTGCTGGTGGTATTCCTGTGTCTGGCTGCGTTGTATGAAAGCTGGTCGGTGCCGTTCTCGGTAATGCTGGTCGTGCCGCTGGGGGTTATCGGCGCGCTGCTGGCAACCTGGATGCGCGGGCTGGAAAACGACGTTTACTTCCAGGTGGGCCTGTTAACGGTCATTGGTTTATCGGCGAAAAACGCCATCCTGATCGTCGAGTTTGCTAACGAGATGAACCAAAAAGGCCACGACCTGTTTGAAGCGACGCTCCACGCCTGCCGTCAGCGTTTACGCCCGATTCTGATGACCTCGCTGGCATTTATCTTCGGCGTATTGCCAATGGCAACCAGCACGGGTGCCGGTTCCGGTGGTCAGCATGCGGTGGGTACTGGCGTAATGGGCGGGATGATTTCGGCCACTATTCTGGCTATTTACTTCGTGCCGCTGTTCTTTGTACTGGTGCGCCGCCGCTTCCCGCTGAAGCCGCGCCCGGAATAAGCAATAAAAAAGGCGACATGCTAATGTGTCGCCTTTTTCAACTTTCCGATTAAGAACCTGCTCAGCGGGTTCTTGCTGTTTGTACTTTGTCTCAGGAATTACTTACGAAGCATAACTTCAATAAAGTCTTTCCAGTTCACGTTCAATCATAACAACCTCTCTTATAATTATGGGTATTCTACGGAAACAATATACCGTGGTGAAGCTAATTTACTCGATTGCTGCGATGACTACCTCCGGGGGACAAACCTTATGTAAATACTATGGTCCTGCGGTGATAATTTGTATGTGATACACAGCAACATTTCGAGATATTCATACGGCATCTAATACTGATTTAATTCTGGTTAAAATACAGACAGATAACAAGATGAATATTCTTAATGTTTACGTTAAAAATGTTTAACATTATTTAATAGTTGTTAATTTGAATACTTCGATAATGTTATATTTCCTGATAATCATTTGCAGGCAAAATGTTTTCACCCTTAAATGAGTATTTATTCTCATAGATCGAAAAAGGATTCATTATGGTTACACTTTACGGCATCAAAAATTGTGACACCATTAAAAAGACTCGCCGTTGGCTGGAAGCCAATAACATCGACTATCGTTTTCATGATTACCGCGTCGATGGGCTGGACAGCGAATTATTGAACGGTTTTATCAACGAATTAGGCTGGGAAGCGTTACTGAACACCCGTGGTACAACCTGGCGTAAACTGGACGAAACCACCCGCAATAAAATCACCGATGCGGCCTCTGCGGCGGCATTAATGACTGAAATGCCTGCAATTATCAAACGTCCATTGCTCTGCGCGCCTGGTAAGCCTATGCTGCTGGGTTTCAGTGATTCCAGTTATCAGCAATTTTTCCATGAGGTGTAGTCTATGTCGTGCCCGGTTATTGAGCTGACACAACAGCTTATTCGCCGCCCTTCCCTGAGTCCTGATGACGCAGGATGCCAGGCTTTGTTGATTGAACGTTTGCAGGCGATCGGTTTTACCGTTGAACGCATGGATTTTGCCGATACGCAGAATTTTTGGGCATGGCGTGGGCAAGGTGAAACGTTAGCCTTTGCCGGGCATACCGACGTGGTGCCGCCTGGCGACGCCGATCGTTGGATCAATCCGCCGTTTGAACCGACCATTCGTGACGGCATGTTATTCGGGCGCGGCGCGGCAGATATGAAAGGCTCGCTGGCGGCGATGGTGGTAGCAGCAGAGCGTTTTGTCGCACAACATCCCAACCATACGGGGCGACTGGCATTTCTGATCACCTCTGATGAAGAAGCCAGTGCCCACAACGGTACAGTAAAAGTCGTCGAGGCGTTAATGGCACGTAATGAGCGTCTCGATTACTGCCTGGTCGGCGAACCGTCGAGTATCGAAGTGGTAGGTGATGTGGTGAAAAATGGTCGTCGCGGATCATTAACCTGCAACCTCACCATTCATGGCGTTCAGGGGCATGTTGCCTACCCGCATCTGGCTGACAATCCGGTACATCGCGCAGCACCTTTCCTTAATGAATTAGTGGCTATTGAGTGGGATCAGGGCAATGAATTTTTCCCGGCGACCAGTATGCAGATTGCTAATATTCAGGCGGGAACGGGCAGTAACAACGTTATTCCGGGTGAACTGTTTGTGCAGTTTAACTTCCGCTTCAGCACCGAACTGACTGATGAGATGATCAAAGCACAGGTGCTTGCCCTGCTTGAAAAACATCAACTGCGTTATACGGTGGACTGGTGGCTTTCCGGGCAGCCATTTTTGACCGCGCGCGGTAAACTGGTGGATGCGGTCGTTAACGCGGTTGAGCACTATAATGAAATTAAACCGCAGCTACTGACCACAGGCGGAACGTCCGACGGGCGCTTTATTGCTCGCATGGGGGCGCAGGTGGTGGAACTCGGGCCGGTCAATGCCACTATTCATAAAATTAATGAATGTGTGAACGCTGCCGACCTGCAGCTACTTGCCCGTATGTATCAACGTATCATGGAACAGCTCGTCGCCTGATGAGTGGTTCTGCAAGAGGAAATAAGCATGGACTGGCTGGCTAAATATTGGTGGATTCTGGTGATTGTCTTTTTGGTAGGCGTCCTGCTGAACGTGATTAAAGATCTCAAGCGCGTCGACCATAAGAAATTTCTCGCCAACAAGCCGGAGCTTCCCCCGCATCGTGATTTCAACGATAAGTGGGACGATGACGACGACTGGCCGAAAAAGGATCAACCGAAGAAGTAAGCTGAGTGCTCAACCGTAGGCCGGATAAGGCGTTAACGCCGCATCCGGCAATGGTGAACGATGCCTGATGCGACGCTCACGCGTCTTATCAGGCCAGGTAATCTGTCTTTTACATCATTTCAATCACATCATCATCGCCAGGCTTACCGCCACTTAGCGCTTCGTCGAAATAATGTTTCGGAATGGTATAACGCAAGTGATCCAGGGCAAATTGCATACTGCGATTGTCGATCGCATGGCCTAAATCCTCCACGATATCCAGCGTCACGTCACCACCGGCACTGATTAACGCTTCCTGCGCCGCAACCGCATGCGCCAGATCGATAACCGGATCTTCACCACCATGAATCAAGTGAATTGTCGTGGCTGTAGACGCGGTTTCCGGCAGGCTCGCATAGCGTCCGTTAAAGGCAATGACGCGCGAAGCAAGGCCCGGTTCGGCTTTAATGCTCTCCAGCGCCATAATCGCGCCTTGTGAGAAACCAATTAGCGCCGTGGCATTAGCCCCTACTCCGCTCTGTTTCTGCCAGTAGCGTACCGTCTCAATAAACGTCGGCATGATGGCATCCACACGCGCCTGGCGATTATCTTCCGTAATACCCTGCACCGAAAACCACTGATGCCCCGCCGGATTACCGCTCGGCTCCGCGCCACCGACACTCACCACCAGCGCATCAGGAAACAGCGGTGCAAACCAGCTACCTATTTCCCCCATTGCCACCGGGTTATCCCCGACACCGTGGAAAAGCAGTAACAACTGTTGCGCAGGTTTATCCGGGCTTTGAACAACAAAATGGTCATGTTTCATGGCGAACTCCTTAACTGATGTCATTAATTTTACGCCGCTGACTCACAATGACCATGGGAGAAAATTGAAGGAGTCAGTGAAAAAATTGCCATTGCGTTATGCGATCGCGCAGACGCTCAGTGCGAACCTCATTAAGTGCGAACAGCGCCTGCGCGGCCTCTTCCCGCTGGCGAACCAGTAACATCTTGCGGCCTGAAAGTTTAAGTGTGGTACATAACTGCGCGTCGCTGACGTTTTTCTGTAAACGCCCACGCAGCGCCGGTAATGCCAGTTCACTGGTTTGTAGCATACGCAATAAGCAACCTAACGATGTTAATAGCGGACGATGAGCGAAAGCAAAACCGGCCAGTTCAAGCCAGTCGTCGTCAGAAAGGACGGCATCGTTTAGTGGATCAACAGGAAGCGTTTCGCCATTCCACTTTGCGAGAGCTTGCGCATCGCGACGTAAACGGTAATGCTCACGTTCAGCCAGTTGTTTACCCGCATTACTCATCGGTAACAGCGCCATCGCCGTATAGCAACCGCTGCTGGCTTCACGATGATTACCCATCCGCACCAGCACAAAACCGCAGCGGTGCCAGAAACGCCATAACTCCCCGGTGTAACCAAAACTCACCGAAAGATAGTCGAGGTCACGCGTATATTGCAAAGCACCAGCAATAAGTTGCTGCCCTGTGCCTTCCCGCTGACGCGCCGGATGAACTGCTATCCGGCTGACCCGCCGTCCACGCAATGTCGCTGCCAGTGGATTGCTACCGTGCGCCGCCAGCGACTGGGCCACCAGATTACCCCGCGGGCGACGAAAACCTGCCCATACCGCCTGACTGAGTTGTTGAGATAATCCCCCCTCATCCACCAGCCACAGCGCTCCGGCAATCTCGTTTTCGCCAGCCGCCTGTAAAAAATATTGCCCTGGTGCATCCATCATCCGGCGTAAATCCAGCGGCGAAGTCCGGTAGTGCGCACCAGACAATAACTGATAAACCTTTAACGGCGTTTCTGGCTCGCTTCGCCATAACGTTTGTTCAAATGCGGAAATGACGATATTGCCTTGTGGTGTATGGGTGAAGTTTTCATCGTCAAAAACCAGTGCCTCACTAACCATTTTTTCCAGCGGGCATCCCTGTGCCCAGCGGATCGGCTGTTGCAGTTCAAAACGGTGTAAATGCGGAAAGCGAGCGCAAAATTTCAGCAAAAAACCACGTCCGGTGCCTTCGTAGCCCTGCACCGTAGTGGTTAACAACGTTCGAGGAAAACGCGATACCAGTTGATGCAACAACGGCGCAGGTATGGCTGCGGCTTCGTCGACCACCAGCCAGTCGGCTTGCTCATCGCTGGCTAACAAGGCATCCGGCGCAATAAAGCGAAACTTCTCGCCCGCAAATTGTGCCAGTACATCCGTTGCCGCTTTTGCGGGCGCGGTGACAATCGCACTGCCCGCAATACGAGAAATGAGTTGCCCTGCCAGCGCCGACTTACCGCGCCCACGCGCAGCCGTTACCGCTGCCACGCCCGGCGGCATGGTCAGTAGCTGCTGTAAGAGTTGCTGTTGTTCTGGTTGTGGTGCGCCGGTCGCGGGGTGCCAGTCAGTACGGGGAGTAAAATGCGCCAACGAGAACGGCTGGTTTTGCCGCCAGAGGATAGCGTCGTTATCCGCCGTAAGTACGCGTTTGAGATGCTGGACAAAATGCGGCGTCGCAATAGGGTCAGGGCAATCACTCCAGCGCAGCGAGTCGGCATCAGGTTGGTTTTCCCACTCTTCCCATACAGGGAGTAACAAAACCAGCCAGCTTCCCGCTTTCAACGTTCCGCTAAGTGCTGCAAAGGCAGCGGCATCAAAGCCGTGGCGGGCGTCGAATACCGCATGCCGGAACTCGCGCCCAAGTAAAGTTTGTAGTGCCGAGGGAGAACAGTGGTTTTCAGCATCTGGCTGCGGCGAAATCCACAGCCAGTCGCCAGGTAAGGCATCACGTAACTTAAGCGCATGATCAAAACACCAACCCTCTTCCCCGCTCAACACCAGCAAGCGGCGGATCCCTTCACGTTTCATTTGCGCTGTTAATGTGTGAAGCGCAGTCAGTTCAGCCATCCCTGCCCCGGAAGTTAAATGCTTTTACCAAAAGTATTGCATTGTGCCGGATCGCCGCTGTCGAAACCACGTTTAAACCAGCTGTAGCGTTGCTGAGAAGTGCCATGAGTGAAACTGTCTGGTACTACTCGCCCCTGACTTTGCTGTTGTAAACGGTCATCGCCGATGGCCTGCGCCGCGTTCAGCGCCTCTTCCAGATCGCCGGTTTCCAGAACGCCTTGCTGCTGCATACTATGCCCCCAGACACCGGCAAAACAGTCGGCCTGGAGTTCCATACGCACAGATAAGCGGTTCACTTCCGCCTGCGTCGCGTTTTGTTGCAGTTGACGAACTTTCGGCTCGATGCCTAACAGTTTCTGCACATGATGACCGACTTCATGGGCGATAACGTACCCCTGGGCAAAATCGCCATCCGTGCCAAGTTTGTCTTTCATGTCATCATAGAAGGAGAGATCGATATAAACCGTGCCATCCGCCGGGCAATAGAATGGCCCCATTATGGACTGGCCCGCCCCGCAGCCGGTACGCGTCATTCCACGGTACATGACCAGCTTCGGTTGCTGATAGGTTTTACCCATCTTCTCGAACTGCTGTCCCCAGGTGTCTTCCGTAGTTGCCAGAATCACCGAGGTGAATTTTGCGGCTTCGTCTTCATTTGGGCTAATTGACCGCGTTGATTGCTGTTGGGAAACCGGCTGTCCGGTCATCAACCCGGTTAAATCAACGCCATAGTAGCCTGCAACCAGCACGACTATCAGTAAAATCAGCCCGCCTTTACCGCTCGGCAGGCGAAAACCGGGACCGCCCATAGACGGACCACCAGAGCTGTTGCGCCTGTCTTCAACATTGTCACTTTCACGTCGCCCTTGCCAACGCATAGATACCTCAACAATATATTCATTATAGAAATGATCGTAGGTGGTTCAGAGGAAGATTACCACAGGAAAGCGGGATGAAATGGCGGAGGAATGAGCGTTCAATGCACATCTTCCGAGAGCGGTTGTCTTGCCGTGCCAGCTGCACGGCAAGATGATGAACAGAAAAATCAGTCCAGCTGTACACCCAGGCGGCGGGCGACGGCTTCATAGGCCTCGATCAGGCCACCGAGGCTCTGGCGGAAACGGTCTTTGTCCATTTTCTCCAGCGTTTCTTTGTCCCACAGGCGGCTGCCGTCCGGAGAGAACTCATCGCCCAGTACGACTTCACCTTTGTACAGGCCAAACTCCAGCTTGAAGTCGACCAGAATCAGACCAGCATCATCGAACAGTTTTTTCAGCACGTCGTTCGCTTTGTAGGTCAGCTCTTTCATACGCGCCAGGTTCTCTTTGCTTACCCAGCCAAAGGTTTCGCAGTAAGATTCGTTGACCATCGGATCGTGCATGGCGTCGTTTTTCAAGAACAGATCGAACAGCGGCGGGTTCAGCTCAATACCTTCTTCGATTCCAAGACGTTTCACCAGAGAGCCCGCAGCACGGTTACGCACGACACACTCAACCGGTACCATATCCAGCTTTTTCACCAGACATTCGGTATCGGAGAGCAGACGCTCCATTTGAGTCGGGATACCCGCTTCAGCCAGTTTGCTCATAATGAAGTAGTTGAACTTGTTGTTCACCATACCTTTGCGATCAAACTGCTCAATGCGCGCGCCATCCCCTGCTGACGTATCATTGCGGAATTCGAGCACCAACAGGTCCGGGTTTTCCGTGCTGTATACGGTTTTCGCTTTACCACGATACAACTCAGCTTGCTTTTGCATCTTTATCACTCCTGGGTGTGAATTAACGTTTTAAAATCTTTTGCTGTCTGGTGTGCCGGATGTTTTGTCGGATGCGGCGTGAACGCCTTATCCGAACTACGTCCGACAAACAAATTTCGTGCGAATTACCGCTAAAATCGCGTTTTCCTGCCGACGCACACGTTTGCGTATCATATCAGAAAAAAGGGCCGGATGATTCCAGCCCTGTATTTTTACTTGCTAAACGCAGCCTGGAAGACAGCTACCAGCGCGTCGTTCTGACTCTGAGTCAGAGTATGACCTTTCGGATCGATGAACTGTAGGCTGCTGCGGTTATCTAAATCGCCAACCTGCAGTTTATAGTCACCGGATGCCAGGCCTGGATCGCTCGCGCCCAGTTCCTGCCAGTCGCTGTCAGACAGCGGCTTATAAGTTACGGCCATGTTGCCCTGCGAACGGGTGCTGTCGGTCACTTTCATGCCCACTTTTTCCAGCGCCGCTGGCAGACGTTGCCAAACCACATTGAACGGCCCGCGTACGACCAGCATTGGTAAACCGGTGTCATCAGCTGCACTTTGTACGTCCATAGTGGTGGAGGCACGATTTTGCGCAGCGTTCGCGGCGTCAGTGGCAGATTTATCCAGACCGGCGGAAATAACGTTCATCATCTCCGTGCTGTAACGCTGCATGGAAGCCGCGTCTGCAACCGGTTTGCCCGCCTGTTCCAGGTTCAGCAGTTTAACCGTAACCGCCTGCTGATAACCCTGCGGCTTAACAGAGATTTGATAACGACCACGATACTGCTCGTCTTCGTCCAGACGGTTCCATTGTACCCAATCGGTGGTCAGTGTCTGACCAGCATCATCACGTTGGGTGATGGTGTAGTTTTTCGCCTGCAGCACACTAACCACCTGCGGCCACAGAGTATTGCCACGACCATTTTCCACCAGCAATGAAGCGGTATCGCCCGTGAACTGGGTACGCGCGCCAGAAACCAGTGCCAGCGGCTGGGCTGGTGGACGAATGTCCAGCGCCTTACCGACAGCACCACTACCGTTGGTCACCGGGATTGCATAATCACCGGAGGTCACCGGCAAAATCATTCCAGCCGGGGCATGAAGCTCCGCAAGCGGTGCCGCTTCCAGGTAGGCTTCATCACCACTGACCTGACGCTTATAGCGTGAGTCAGAACTACAGGCAGCGAGTAATAAAACAAGCGAAACACCCGCAACCTTTGCCAGGCGCGACTTTTGAACAGAGTAAGCCATCAAATCTCCCTAAACTTTACAGCAAACCGGCATGCTTAAGCGCCGCTCTGACCGTCTCACGACCACTGTCGGTGATTGGTGTCATTGGCAGGCGCAGCGTATCGGTCGCCACAAGACCCAGTTCCTTACATGCCCATTTCACCGGGATTGGATTGGGTTCGACAAATAGTTTGTTGTGTAATGGCATCAGACGCTGATTAATAACGCGTGCCTCGGCAAAATGCCCTTCTGCTGCCAGTTTGCACATCTGGGCCATATCACGCGCTGCGACGTTAGCCGTAACGGAAATAACCCCATGACCGCCTAATTGCATGAAGTCCAGCGCGCTCGCATCATCGCCGCTCAGCAGAACAAAATCATCTGAAACCAGCTCTTTGATCTGGTTTACACGCGTTAAGTTCCCTGTTGCCTCTTTGATTCCGATAATATTTTTTACTTTCGCCAGACGGCCCACCGTTTCCGGGAGCAGATCGCAGCCAGTACGGGACGGCACATTATACAGAATTTGCGGCAGGTCAGTATGCTCAGCGATGGCTTTGAAATGCTGATACAAACCTTCTTGCGACGGACGATTGTAGTAAGGGGTTACCGTCAGGCAGCCGACGATACCACTGTCATTGAAGCGCTGCGTCAGGCTAATGGCTTCCGCAGTAGCGTTAGCGCCGGTCCCGGCAATTACCGGAATGCGCCCATCAGCCAGATCCAGCGTCATCATCACCACATCAGCATGTTCGTCATGATTTAAGGTAGCGGACTCGCCAGTGGTGCCAACAGAAACGATCGCCGAAGTACCGCTGGCGACATGATAATCAATCAGTTTTTTCAAGCTAGCCCGACAGACATTACCTTTTTCATCCATCGGAGTAACAATCGCGACAATACTTCCCGTGAACATGGGCCATCCTCTGTGCAAACAAGTGTCTCAATGGTACGTTTGGTATGGCATTAAAAGCAAGCAGACAGAACCGTTCTGATTGTTGTATGCATGTTTTTTTTATGCTTTCCTTAAGAACAACTCATCCCTTAAAGGAATAACCAGTTTGACACTGTCATCGCAACATTATCTGGTGATCACTGCGTTGGGTGCCGATCGCCCTGGAATTGTGAACACCATCACCCGTCATGTCAGTAGTTGCGGCTGTAATATTGAAGACAGTCGCCTGGCGATGCTGGGAGAAGAGTTCACGTTTATCATGCTGCTTTCCGGTTCATGGAATGCCATTACTCTGATTGAATCAACGTTACCGTTGAAAGGTGCCGAACTGGATCTTTTAATCGTGATGAAGCGCACGACGGCGCGTCCGCGTCCGCCAATGCCAGCATCTGTCTGGGTTCAGGTCGATGTGGCAGACTCCCCGCATTTAATTGAACGCTTCACAGCACTTTTCGACGCGCATCATATGAACATTGCGGAGCTGGTGTCGCGCACGCAACCTGCTGAAAATGAACGGGCTGCGCAGTTGCATATTCAGATAACCGCCCACAGCCCCGCATCTGCGGACGCAGCAAATATTGAGCAAGCGTTCAAAGCCCTATGTACAGAACTCAATGCACAAGGCAGTATTAACGTCGTCAATTATTCCCAACATGATGAACAGGATGGAGTTAAGTAATGAATCCACTGAAAGCCGGTGATATCGCACCGAAATTTAGCTTGCCGGATCAAGACGGAGAACAAGTTAATTTGACCGACTTCCAGGGACAGCGTGTTCTGGTTTATTTCTACCCGAAAGCCATGACCCCCGGCTGTACCGTACAGGCCTGCGGCTTACGCGATAACATGGATGAGTTGAAAAAAGCGGGCGTTGATGTGCTGGGTATCAGCACCGATAAACCCGAAAAACTCTCCCGTTTTGCGGAAAAAGAGCTGCTTAACTTTACGCTCCTGTCTGATGAGGACCACCAGGTGTGCGAACAATTCGGCGTCTGGGGTGAAAAGTCCTTCATGGGCAAAACCTACGATGGTATTCATCGCATCAGCTTCCTGATTGACGCTGATGGCAAAATCGAACATGTCTTTGACGATTTCAAAACCAGCAATCACCACGACGTTGTGCTGAACTGGCTGAAAGAACACGCCTGATTACTCTGCTCCATTCCGTGCTGGCTGCGCTTGCGGCCAGCATACCTCACTTCTCGTGATCAAGATCACATTCTCGCTTTCCCCTGCGACACGGGTGTCGAATCCATTTTTTGCTGAACGTTAATGACCATCATTTTTGTACCGTTCAGAATCCAGTCAATACATAACTTATTGAATATATTGAGTTAATCAGAATGGCATCCTTTATGCAATATGAAATGCAATGTTTCATATCATTTTCAAGGAGCCGACATGAACCGCTTTGTGGTGGCCGAACCACTGTGGTGTACAGGATGTAATACCTGTCTCGCTGCCTGTTCGGACGTGCATAAAACGCAAGGTTTACAGCAACACCCGCGCCTGGCCCTGGCGAAGACGTCAACAATCACTGCCCCTGTCGTGTGTCATCACTGTGAGGAAGCCCCTTGCCTGCAGGTCTGCCCGGTCAATGCCATCTCTCAGAGGGATGATGCGATCCAACTCAACGAAAGCCTCTGTATTGGCTGCAAGCTTTGCGCCGTGGTCTGCCCATTTGGCGCAATCAGCGCTTCAGGAAGCCGTCCGGTGAATGCCCATGCGCAATATGTTTTTCAGGCTGAAGGCTCACTCAAAAACGGCGAAGAAAACGTGCTGCCCCAACATGCGTTGCTGCGCTGGGAACCGGGTGTCCAGACCGTCGCGGTGAAATGCGACCTGTGTGATTTCTTGCCAGAAGGTCCGGCCTGCGTTCGCGCTTGCCCGAATCAGGCGTTACGGCTGATCACCGACGATAGCCTGCAACGTCAGATGAAAGAAAAACAGCGCCTTGCCGCAAGCTGGTTTGCCAATGGCGGGGAGGATCCCCTTTCCCTCACTCAGGAGCAACGCTAATGGATGCCCTGCAATTATTAACCTGGTCGCTGATCCTCTATCTGTTTGCCAGTCTGGCTTCGCTGTTTTTACTCGGTCTGGACAGACTGGCTATTAAGCTTTCCGGCATCACATCGCTGGTGGGCGGCGTGATTGGCATCATCAGCGGAATTACGCAATTACATGCTGGTGTAACTTTAGTCGCCCATTTTGCCACCCCTTTTGACTTTGCCGATTTAACCCTGCGAATGGATAGCCTCTCGGCATTTATGGTGCTGGTTATCTCCTTGCTGGTGGTGGTTTGTTCGCTCTATTCATTGACTTATATGCGCGAATACGAGGGCAAAGGCGCGGCGGCGATGGGCTTCTTTATGAATCTTTTCATCGCATCGATGGTTGCCCTGCTGGTGATGGACAACGCTTTTTGGTTCATCGTGCTGTTTGAAATGATGTCGCTGTCTTCCTGGTTTCTGGTCATTGCCAGGCAGGATAAAACGTCGATCAACGCTGGCATGCTCTACTTTTTTATCGCCCACGCCGGATCGGTGCTGATAATGATCGCCTTCTTGCTGATGGGGCGCGAAAGCGGCAGCCTCGATTTTGCCAGTTTCCGCACGCTTTCACTTTCTCCGGGGCTGGCGTCGGCGGTGTTCCTGCTGGCCTTTTTCGGTTTTGGCGCGAAAGCCGGGATGATGCCGTTGCACAGCTGGTTGCCGCGCGCTCACCCTGCCGCACCATCGCACGCTTCGGCGTTGATGTCTGGCGTAATGGTCAAAATCGGTATTTTCGGCATCCTGAAAGTAGCGATGGACCTGCTGGCGCAAACGGGTTTGCCGCTGTGGTGGGGCATTCTGGTGATGGCGATCGGCGCAATCTCCGCGCTCCTGGGCGTGCTGTATGCGCTGGCGGAACAGGATATCAAACGGCTGCTGGCCTGGAGTACCGTCGAAAACGTCGGCATTATTTTGCTGGCAGTCGGTGTGGCGATGGTCGGTCTGTCACTGCACGACCCGCTGCTCACCGTGGTTGGACTGCTCGGCGCACTGTTTCATCTGCTCAACCATGCGCTGTTCAAAGGGCTGCTATTTCTCGGCGCGGGCGCGATTATTTCGCGTTTGCATACCCACGACATGGAAAAAATGGGGGCACTGGCGAAACGGATGCCGTGGACAGCCGCAGCATGCCTGATTGGTTGCCTGGCGATATCAGCCCTTCCTCCGCTGAATGGTTTTATCAGCGAATGGTACACCTGGCAGTCGCTGTTCTCACTAAGTCGTGTGGAAGCCGTAGCGCTACAACTTGCGGGTCCTATTGCTATGGTAATGCTGGCAGTCACTGGTGGGCTGGCAGTAATGTGCTTCGTAAAAATGTACGGTATTACTTTCTGTGGTGCGCCGCGCAGTACACACGCTGAAGAGGCACAGGAAGTGCCAAATACGATGATCGTCGCCATGCTACTGCTCGCGGCACTCTGCGTATTAATTGCGCTTAGTGCCAGTTGGCTGGCACCGAAGATAATGCATATTGCCCATGCGTTTACCGATACCCCTCCCGTCACTGTCGCCAGCGGAATAGCACTTGTACCCGGCACGTTTCATACACGGGTCACTCCTTCATTACTGTTGCTGTTACTACTGGCGATGCCTTTGCTGCCTGGCCTTTACTGGCTGTGGTGTCGTTCGCGCCGCGCAGCGTTTCGTCGCACAGGAGATGCCTGGGCATGCGGCTACAGCTGGGAAAATGCGATGGCCCCGTCAGGCAATGGCGTGATGCAGCCGCTGCGTGTGGTCTTTTCTGCGCTATTTCGTCTACGACAACAGCTCGACCCTACGCTGAGGCTAAATAAAGGTCTTGCGCACGTCACCGCCAGGGCTCAGAGCACAGAACCCTTCTGGGATGAGCGGGTGATCCGCCCCATCGTGAGCGCCACCCAACGGCTGGCCAAAGAAATACAGCATCTGCAAAGCGGCGACTTTCGTCTCTATTGCCTGTATGTGGTCGCCGCACTGGTTGTGCTGCTAATCGCTATTGCCGTCTAAGGAAATCACCATGAGACAAACTCTTTGCGACGGATATCTGGTCATTTTTGCGTTAGCACAGGCCGTGATTCTGCTGATGCTAACCCCACTTTTTACGGGTATTTCCCGGCAGATACGCGCGCGTATGCACTCCCGCCGCGGGCCGGAGATCTGGCAGGATTATCGCGATATCCACAAACTGTTTAAACGCCAGGAAGTTGCGCCTATATCTTCAGGTCTGATGTTCCGCCTGATGCCGTGGGTATTAATCAGCAGCATGCTGGTGCTGGCGATGGCCCTACCACTATTTATTACCGTTTCCCTTTTGCGGGCGGCGGCGATCTGATCACCCTTATCTATCTTCTTGCCCTGTTTCGTTTTTTCTTTGCTCTTTCAGGGCTGGATACCGGAAGCCCGTTTGCGGGAGTCGGTGCCAGTCGCGAGTTGACGCTCGGCATTCTGGTCGAACCCATGCTCATTCTCTCACTGCTGGTATTGGCGCTGATAGCGGATTCCACGCATATCGAGATGATCAGCAATACGCTGGCGATGGGCTGGAACTCGCCGCTAACCACCGTACTGGCGTTACTGGCCTGTGGTTTTGCCTGCTTCATAGAGATGGGAAAAATTCCCTTTGATGTTGCTGAAGCAGAACAGGAATTACAGGAAGGCCCGCTGACCGAATATTCCGGTGCCGGGCTGGCGTTGGCGAAATGGGGGCTGGGGCTGAAACAGGTCGTGATGGCAGCACTGTTTGTGGCCCTGTTTCTGCCCTTTGGGCGCGCGCAAGAACTTTCTCTCACCTGCCTGCTGACTTCACTTGTCGTTACGCTGCTCAAGGTTTTGCTGATTTTTGTACTGGCTTCAATCGCAGAAAACACGCTGGCACGCGGGCGTTTTTTACTCATTCACCATGTGACCTGGCTTGGCTTCAGCCTTGCTGCGCTTGCATGGGTCTTCTGGTTAACCGGTCTGTAAGGAGCACTGACGGAATATGGAAAATCTTGCTCTGACGACGTTAATGCTGCCTTTTATCGGCGCACTGGTCGTTTCGTTTTCGCCACAACGTCGGGCCGCCGAATGGGGGTTTTGTTCGCCGCACTGACCACGCTGTGCATGTTGTCGCTGATCTCCGCGTTTTATCAGGCCGATAAAGTTGCCGTCACGTTGACGTTGGTCAACGTGGGGGATGTGGCATTGTTTGGCCTGGTCATTGATCGCGTGAGTACGCTGATTCTGTTTGTGGTGGTGTTTCTCGGTTTGCTGGTCACGATCTACTCCACGGGTTATCTGACGGATAAAAATCGCGAACACCCGCATAACGGCACGAATCGTTATTACGCATTTTTGCTGGTGTTTATCGGCGCGATGGCGGGACTGGTACTCTCCTCGACGCTGCTCGGTCAGTTGTTGTTTTTTGAAATTACGGGCGGCTGCTCCTGGGCGTTGATCAGTTATTACCAGAGCGATAAAGCGCAGCGTTCAGCACTAAAAGCGTTACTTATCACTCATATCGGCTCGTTGGGGTTGTATCTTGCCGCCGCCACGCTGTTTTTGCAGACCGGAACGTTTGCGCTTAGCGCGATGAGCGAGTTACACGGCGACGCACGTTATCTGGTTTATGGCGGCATCCTGTTTGCCGCGTGGGGGAAATCGGCCCAGCTACCGATGCAAGCGTGGCTACCGGACGCAATGGAAGCGCCAACACCGATCAGCGCCTATCTCCACGCCGCATCGATGGTGAAAGTGGGCGTTTACATTTTTGCCCGCGCCATTATCGACGGCGGCAATATCCCGCATGTGATTGGCGGCGTTGGCATGGTCATGGCCCTGGTCACCATTCTTTATGGATTTCTGATGTATTTGCCACAGCAGGATATGAAGCGGTTGCTGGCCTGGTCGACCATCACTCAACTTGGCTGGATGTTCTTCGGCTTGTCGCTCTCCATCTTCGGCTCGCGGCTGGCGCTGGAGGGTAGCATCGCCTACATCGTCAACCACGCGTTCGCTAAAAGCCTGTTTTTCCTTGTAGCAGGTGCGCTGAGTTACAGCTGCGGCACGCGCTTGTTGCCGCGTCTGCGTGGCGTATTGCACACCCTGCCGTTGCCTGGCGTGGGTTTCTGCGTGGCAGCGCTGGCAATTACCGGCGTGCCGCCGTTCAACGGCTTCTTCAGTAAATTCCCGCTGTTTGCTGCCGGTTTTGCGTTGTCAGTGGAGTACTGGATCCTGCTGCCCGCCATGATTCTGCTGATGATTGAATCGGTCGCCAGTTTCGCCTGGTTTATTCGCTGGTTTGGTCGCGTCGTGCCTGGCAAACCGAGCGAGGCCGTCGCCGATGCCGCACCGCTGCCAGGGTCAATGCGCCTGGTGTTGATTGTACTGATTGTGATGTCGCTGATTTCCAGCGTAATCGCCGCGACCTGGTTGCAGTAAGGAGATGATGAATGACCGGTTCTATGATCGTAAATAATCTGGCGGGACTGATGATGCTGACATCACTGTTTGTGATTAGCGTCAAAAGCTATCGCCTGTCATGCGGATTTTACGCCTGCCAGTCACTGGTGCTGGTGTCTATTTTCGCCACCCTCTCGTGCCTGTTCGCCGCAGAGCAACTGCTGATCTGGTCCGCCAGCGCCTTTATCACCAAAGTGCTGCTGGTACCGTTAATCATGACTTACGCTGCACGAAATATTCCCCAGAACATCCCGGAAAAAGCGTTATTCGGTCCGGCAATGATGGCACTGCTCGCGGCGTTAATTGTCCTGCTTTGCGCATTTGTCGTTCAGCCCGTGAAGCTACCGATGGCTACCGGGCTGAAACCGGCGCTGGCGGTAGCGTTAGGTCATTTTCTGCTTGGCCTGCTGTGCATTGTCAGCCAGCGCAATATCCTGCGGCAAATTTTTGGTTACTGCCTGATGGAAAACGGCTCCCATCTGGTGCTGGCGCTTCTTGCCTGGCGAGCACCGGAACTGGTGGAAATAGGTATCGCTACCGACGCCATCTTCGCCGTCATTGTGATGGTGTTACTGGCAAGAAAAATATGGCGTACCCACGGCACGCTGGACGTGAACAACTTGACCGCGCTGAAGGGATAATGAGATGAGTTATTCTGTGATGTTCGCTTTACTCCTGCTCACGCCGCTGCTTTTTTCGCTGCTCTGTTTTGCCTGCCGGAAACGGAGACTTTCTGCGACTCGCACGGTGACCGTATTACATAGCTTAGGGATCACACTGCTGCTGATTCTGGCACTCTGGGTGGTCCAAACTGCCGCTGATGCAGGAGAAATATTCGCTGCGGGACTGTGGCTTCATATTGATGGTCTGGGCGGTTTGTTCCTCGCCATTCTTGGTGTGATTGGCTTTCTCACCGGTATTTACTCGATTGGCTACATGCGTCATGAAGTGGCACACGGCGAGCTTTCACCCGTTACGCTGTGCGATTACTACGGTTTCTTCCATCTGTTTTTGTTCACCATGCTGCTGGTTGTTACCAGCAATAACCTGATTGTGATGTGGGCGGCGATCGAAGCCACCACCTTAAGCTCGGCGTTTCTGGTAGGCATTTACGGTCAGCGTTCATCGCTGGAAGCTGCATGGAAGTACATCATTATTTGTACTGTTGGTGTCGCTTTTGGTCTGTTCGGTACCGTGCTGGTATACGCCAACGCCGCCAGCGTTATGCCGCAGGCAGAAATGGCGATATTCTGGAGCGAGGTTCTTAAGCAATCGTCCTTGCTTGACCCAACATTAATGCTGTTGGCCTTTGTGTTTTTGCTAATTGGCTTTGGTACCAAAACCGGGCTATTTCCCATGCACGCCTGGCTGCCGGATGCTCACAGTGAAGCGCCGAGTCCGGTCAGCGCCCTGCTCTCCGCCGTATTGCTGAACTGCGCGCTGTTGGTGCTGATTCGCTATTACATCATTATTTGCCAAGCCATCGGCAGCGATTTCCCCAACCGGTTGTTGCTCATCTTCGGCATGTTGTCGGTTGCCGTGGCGGCATTTTTCATTCTGGTACAGCGGGACATTAAGCGTCTGCTGGCGTACTCCAGCGTGGAGAACATGGGGCTGGTCGCGGTGGCGCTAGGCATTGGCGGGCCGCTGGGAATTTTTGCCGCGCTGCTGCACATCTTAAACCACAGTCTGGCAAAAACGCTGCTGTTCTGCGGTTCCGGCAATGTACTGCTCAAGTACGGCACGCGCGATCTCAACGTCGTCTGTGGGATGCTCAAAATCATGCCATTTACCGCCGTGCTGTTTGGCGGCGGTGCGCTGGCGCTGGCAGGGATGCCGCCCTTCAACATTTTTCTTAGCGAATTTATGACCGTTACCGCAGGACTGGCACGTAATCACCTGCTGATTATCGTCCTGCTGTTATTGCTGTTAACGCTGGTGCTGGCGGGCCTGGTACGGATGGCTGCGCGGGTGTTAATGGCGAAACCGCCGCAGGCCGTTAACCGGGGTGATCTCGGCTGGTTGACCACCTCGCCAATGGTGATTCTGCTGGTCATGATGCTGGCGATGGGAACGCATATTCCACAACCTGTCATCAGGATCCTGGCGGGCGCTTCCACTATAGTCCTCTCAGGGACGCACGACCTGCCTGCACAACGTAGCACCTGGCATGATTTTTTGCCTTCAGGCACCGCATCTGTTTCGGAGAAACACAGTGAACGTTAATTCATCGTCAAATCGTGGCGAAGCGATTCTCGCCGCCCTGAAAACGCAGTTCCCCGGCGCGGTGCTGGATGAAGAGCGACAAACGCCTGAACAGGTCACCATTACGGTGAAAATCAATCTGCTGCCTGACGTTGTACATTATCTTTATTATCAACATGATGGCTGGCTTCCGGTCCTGTTTGGCAACGACGAGCGGACACTTAACGGTCATTACGCGGTTTATTATGCCCTTTCAATGGAAGGGGCCGAAAAATGCTGGATCGTGGTGAAGGCACTGGTCGATGCCGACAGTCGGGAGTTTCCGTCAGTCACACCGCGCGTCCCTGCCGCGGTCTGGGGCGAGCGAGAAATTCGCGATATGTACGGGCTGATTCCGGTTGGCCTGCCGGATCAGCGTCGCCTGGTGTTGCCCGATGACTGGCCGGAAGATATGCATCCGCTGCGCAAAGATGCGATGGATTATCGACTGCGCCCTGAACCGACGACTGATTCCGAAACGTATCCGTTTATCAATGAGGGCAACAGCGATGCGCGGGTGATCCCTGTCGGCCCGCTGCATATCACCTCCGATGAACCGGGTCACTTCCGCTTGTTTGTGGATGGCGAGCAAATTGTCGATGCTGATTACCGCCTGTTTTATGTCCATCGCGGCATGGAGAAACTGGCAGAAACGCGGATGGGCTACAACGAAGTGACCTTCTTATCAGACCGCGTGTGTGGGATTTGCGGTTTTGCCCACAGTGTGGCCTATACCAACTCGGTTGAAAATGCACTGGGGATTGAGGTGCCGCAACGAGCGCATACCATTCGCTCGATTCTGCTGGAAGTCGAACGGCTACACAGTCATTTGCTCAACCTTGGCCTCTCCTGCCATTTTGTTGGTTTTGATACCGGCTTTATGCAATTTTTCCGCGTGCGGGAAAAGTCGATGACGATGGCGGAATTGCTGACCGGGTCGCGTAAAACCTACGGTCTGAATCTGATTGGTGGTGTTCGCCGCGATATTCTCAAAGAGCAACGTCTGCAAACGCTGAAACTGGTGCGCGAGATGCGCGCCGACGTGTCGGAGCTGGTAGAGATGCTGCTTGCTACGCCGAATATGGAACAACGCACTCAGGGCATTGGCATTCTCGACCGACAAATCGCCCGTGATTATAGCCCTGTAGGGCCGCTGATCCGCGGCAGTGGTTTTGCCCGTGATTTGCGCTTTGATCACCCCTACGCCGACTACGGCAATATTCCAAAAACACTGTTTACCTTCACCGGCGGCGATGTTTTCTCCCGCGTGATGGTCCGTGTCAAAGAGACGTTTGATTCGCTGGCAATGCTGGAATTTGCCCTCGACAACATGCCGGATACCCCGCTGCTGACCGAAGGCTTTAGCTATAAACCTCACGCATTCGCGCTGGGCTTTGTTGAAGCGCCACGCGGTGAAGACGTGCACTGGAGCATGCTCGGTGATAACCAAAAATTGTTCCGCTGGCGCTGTCGTGCCGCCACCTACGCCAACTGGCCAGTGCTGCGTTACATGCTACGCGGCAATACCGTTTCTGACGCACCGCTGATTATCGGTAGCCTTGATCCCTGCTACTCCTGTACCGACCGTGTGACGCTGGTAGATGTGCGCAAGCGCCAGTCAAAAACCGTGCCGTATAAAGAGATCGAACGCTACGGCATTGATCGTAACCGTTCGCCGCTGAAGTAAGGACAGAAGATGCTGAAGTTACTGAAAACTATTATGCGCGCCGGAACCGCGACGGTGAAATATCCCTTCGCGCCACTGGAGGTCAGCCCAGGCTTTCGCGGGAAACCGGACCTGATGCCCAGCCAATGTATTGCCTGCGGTGCCTGCGCCTGTGCTTGTCCGGCAAATGCGCTGACTATCCAGACCGACGACCAGCAAAATTCGCGCACCTGGCAGCTCTATCTGGGGCGTTGTATTTACTGCGGACGTTGTGAAGAAGTGTGCCCGACCAGAGCCATCCAGCTTACCAATAACTTTGAACTGACCGTCACCAATAAAGCCGATCTCTATACCCGCGCGACGTTCCATCTACAACGTTGCAGCCGTTGCGAACGCCCGTTTGCCCCGCAAAAAACCGTCGCACTGGCTGCTGAATTGTTGGCACAGCAACAAAATGCGCCACAAAACCGCGAAATGTTGCGGGCGCAAGCGAGCGTCTGCCCGGAGTGCAAACAACGCGCGACGCTGATCAACGACGATACAGATGTACCGCTGGTGGCTAAGGAGCAGCTATGAGTCCAGTGCTTACACAACATGTCAGCCAGCCCATCACGCTGGATGAGCAAACGCAAAAGATGAAGCGGCATTTGCTACAGGATATCCGTCGCTCGGCTTACGTTTATCGCGTCGATTGCGGCGGCTGCAACGCCTGTGAAATCGAAATTTTTGCCGCCATCACACCCGTATTCGACGCAGAACGTTTTGGCATTAAGGTTGTTTCATCACCGCGTCACGCCGATATTTTGTTATTTACTGGCGCAGTCACCCGGGCGATGCGTATGCCTGCACTTCGGGCGTATGAGTCTGCCCCCGATCATAAAATTTGTGTTTCCTACGGCGCGTGCGGTGTCGGCGGCGGTATTTTCCACGATCTCTACAGCGTCTGGGGCGGTAGCGACACCATTGTCCCCATTGATGTTTGGATCCCCGGCTGCCCGCCAACACCGGCCGCCACCATTCACGGTTTCGCCGTGGCGCTCGGTTTGCTGCAACAGAAGATTCACGCGGTGGATTATCGCGATCCCACCGGGGTGACTATGCAACCGTTGTGGCCGCAGATCCCGCCATCACAGCGTATCGCCATTGAGCGAGAAGCGCGGCGGCTGGCGGGCTATCGTCAGGGGCGAGAAATTTGCGATCGGCTCCTGCGCCATTTAAGCGACGATCCTACAGGAAATCGGGTTAACACCTGGTTGCGCGATGCCGACGATCCACGTCTCAATAGTATCGTTCAGCAACTCTTTCGCGTACTCCGGGGGTTACATGACTGAAGAGTGCGGGGAAATTGTTTTCTGGACGCTGCGAAAAAAGTTTGTCGCCAGTAGCGACGAGATGCCGGAACACAGCTCTCAGGTAATGTATTACTCGCTGGCTATCGGCCATCACGTTGGCGTGATTGATTGTCTGAATGTCGCCTTCCGCTGCCCACTGACGGAATACGAAGATTGGCTTGCACTGGTCGAAGAGGAGCAAGCCCGACGTAAGATGCTGGGGGTGATGACTTTTGGTGAGATTGTTATTGACGCCAGCCACACCGCCCTGTTGACCCGGGCATTCGCGCCACTGGCGGATGACGCGACGTCTGTGTGGCAGGCGCGTAGCATTCAATTCATTCATCTGTTGGATGAAATTGTGCAGGAACCGGCCATCTATCTGATGGCCAGAAAAATTACGTGAGAAGGATTTCTCATTAATAAGGACTGTTGATGGCTATGTCAGACGAGGCGATGTTTGCCCCGCCGCAAGGAATAACAATTGAAGCGGTAAACGGAATGCTCGCGGAGCGGTTAGCGCAGAAACACGGTAAGGCGTCTTTATTACGCGCCTTCATCCCGCTGCCGCCGCCGTTCAGCCCGGTACAACTTATTGAACTGCATGTTCTCAAAAGCAACTTCTATTACCGCTACCATGATGATGGCAGCGATGTGACGGCAACAACAGAGTATCAGGGCGAGATGGTCGATTATTCGCGTCACGCCGTCCTTCTCGGCAGTAGTGGAATGGCGGAGCTACGCTTTATTCGCACCCACGGCAGTCGTTTTACTCCCCAGGATTGCACACTGTTTAACTGGCTGGCGCGGATAATCACCCCGGTTCTGCAATCATGGCTCAATGATGAAGAACAGCAGGTGGCGCTGCGTTTGCTGGAGAAAGATCGCGATCATCATCGGGTACTGGTTGATATTACTAATGCAGTGCTGTCACATCTTGATCTCGACGATCTGATCGCTGACGTCGCTCGTGAGATCCATCATTTTTTCGGTCTGGCTTCAGTCAGTATGGTACTGGGCGATCATCGAAAGAACGAGAAGTTTAGCCTGTGGTGCAGCGATCTTTCTGCCTCACATTGTGCGTGTCTGCCACGCAATATGCCTGGCGACAGTGTATTGCTGACACAAACGCTACAAACCCGACAACCGACCTTGACGCACCGTGCAGACGATCTGTTTCTCTGGCAACGCGACCCGTTATTACTCTTACTTGCATCTAACGGCTGCGAATCTGCGCTCCTTATACCGCTTACCTTTGGCAACCATACACCGGGTGCATTGTTGCTGGCGCATACCTCTTCCACTCTCTTTAGTGAGGAAAACTGCCAGCTACTACAACACATAGCCGATCGCATCGCTATTGCCGTTGGCAATGCCGATGCCTGGCGTAGCATGACCGATTTGCAGGAAAGTTTGCAGCAAGAAAACCACCAGCTTAGCGAGCAGCTCCTTTCGAATCTGGGCGTCGGTGACATTATCTATCAAAGCCAGGCAATGGAAGACCTGCTCCAGCAGGTAGATATTGTGGCGAAGAGCGACAGTACAGTGTTGATTTGTGGTGAAACCGGAACCGGCAAAGAGGTGATCGCCAGAGCGATCCATCAACTTAGCCCGCGACACGACAAGCCGCTGGTCAAAATCAACTGCGCTGCCATCCCCGCCAGTCTTCTGGAAAGTGAGTTATTCGGTCATGACAAAGGGGCGTTTACTGGTGCGATTAATACCCATCGTGGTCGTTTTGAAATTGCCGATGGCGGCACGTTGTTTCTCGATGAAATTGGCGATCTGCCGTTAGAACTTCAGCCTAAACTGCTGCGCGTATTGCAGGAACGGGAGATTGAGCGTCTCGGCGGGAGTAGAACGATCCCGGTGAATGTCAGAGTCATTGCCGCCACCAACCGTGATTTGTGGCAAATGGTTGAAGATCGCCAGTTTCGCAGCGATCTCTTTTATCGCCTGAATGTCTTCCCACTGGAATTGCCGCCGCTACGCGACCGTCCGGAAGATATCCCTCTTTTAGCAAAGCATTTCACGCAAAAAATGGCGCGCCATATGAATCGTTCAATTGACGCCATCCCGACCGAGGCGCTACGCCAGTTGATGTCGTGGGACTGGCCGGGCAACGTGCGCGAGCTGGAAAACGTGATTGAGCGAGCGGTACTGCTGACTCGCGGTAACAGTCTGAATTTACATCTTAATGTCCGACAAAGCCGTTTACTGCCGACGCTAAATGAAGATTCAGCGCTTCGCAGTTCAATGGCGCAGTTGCTGCACCCGACGACGCCAGAGAATGACGAAGAAGAACGTCAGCGCATTGTTCAGGTATTGCGAGAAGCCAATGGCATTGTTGCCGGGCCCCGTGGCGCGGCGACACGATTAGGGATGAAGCGCACCACGCTGCTGTCACGAATGCAGCGTCTGGGGATCTCGGTTCGCGAGGTGTTGTAATCTGCTTTTGCAGGAGTATGCATGAGAAACAAACTCTCTTTCGACTTGCAGTTGAGCGCCAGAAAAGCGGCAATCGCTGAACGGATTGCCGCCCATAAAATTGCCCGCAGTAAAGTGTCGGTCTTTTTAATGGCGATGTCCGCTGGCGTGTTTATGGCGATCGGATTTACTTTTTACCTTTCCGTTATCGCCGATGCCCCGTCTTCACAGGCATTAACCCATCTGGTGGGCGGCCTTTGCTTTACACTCGGCTTTATTTTGCTGGCGGTTTGCGGCACCAGCCTGTTCACCTCGTCGGTAATGACGGTGATGGCAAAAAGTCGGGGCGTTATTAGTTGGCGAACTTGGCTGATTAACGCACTTCTGGTGGCCTGCGGTAATCTGGCAGGTATTGCCTGTTTCAGTTTGTTAATCTGGTTTTCCGGGCTGGTGATGAGTGAAAACGCGATGTGGGGAGTCGCGGTTTTACACTGCGCCGAGGGCAAAATGCATCATACATTTACTGAATCTGTCAGCCTCGGCATTATGTGCAATCTGATGGTTTGCCTGGCGCTTTGGATGAGTTATTGCGGGCGTTCGTTATGCGACAAAATCGTCGCCATGATTTTGCCCATCACCCTGTTTGTCGCCAGTGGCTTTGAGCACTGTATCGCCAATTTGTTTGTGATTCCGTTCGCCATTGCCATTCGCCATTTCGCCCCTCCCCCCTTCTGGCAACTGGCGCACAGTAGCGCAGACAATTTTCCGGCACTGACGGTAAGCCATTTTATTACCGCCAATCTGCTCCCGGTGATGCTGGGTAATATTATCGGCGGTGCAGTGCTGGTGAGTATGTGTTATCGGGCTATTTATTTACGTCAGGAATCCTGAAAAATCAGCCCGGCGAAACAGTTCGTCGGGCTGAAGATTATTCTTGCGCTATTTGCCCATCGGGCCAGGCGTGGATCACGGCTTTGATCAGGGTCGCCAATGGAATGGCGAAGAATACGCCCCAGAATCCCCACAAACCACCGAAGATCACCACCGATAAAATAATCACCAGCGGATGCAGGTTAACCGCTTCGGAGAACAACACCGGTACTAACAGGTTGCCGTCCAGCGCCTGAATAATCAGATACACTGCGAAGCAGCTCCAGAATTCCGTGCCTGCACCAAACTGGAATAGCGCCACGCCAACCACCGGAATGGTCACCACAAATGCGCCAATGTACGGAATAAGTACCGAGAAGCCGACCAGCACCGCCAGCAGCAGCGAATAGTTCAGCCCAAAGAGCAAGAACCCCAGCCAGGTGGCGATCCCCACCACGATCATCTCCAGCACTTTGCCGCGGATATAGTTGGTGATTTGTTGATTCATCTCCTTCCACACCTGTCCTGCCAGTCCACGGTTGCGCGGCAGCACCCGACGAACGGCGTTCAGCATCTGCTCTTTGTCTTTCAGCAGGAAGAAGACCATCAATGGCACCAGCACCAGATAGACGCCTATGGTCAGCAAACCGACCAGCGAGGCGAGGGAAATTTTCACCACCGAATCGCCCATGGTCAGCATCCGACTGCGCATATTTTCGGCCATTGCATCAATAATGCCCGCATCCATTAACGCCGGATAGCGGCGCGGCAACGTGGCGGCAAAGTCAGAAAGCTTATTGAGCATCCCCGGCATATCGCGGATTAAGTAGATGCCCTGTTGCCAGGCGATAGGCAGTACCACGAACGCCATCAGTAGCAATATACCGACGAAAACCACCAATACAATCGACGTCGCCCAGCGGCGGGAGCAGCCAATAGATTGCAGGCGCACGGTTGGCCATTCCAGCAAATAGGCCAGCACAATAGCCACCAGCAACGGAGCAAGCAGGCCACTAAAGAAAAAGATAATGCCAAATCCGGCAACTAAAATAACCAGCAAGGCAATCGCTTCCGGGTCGCTAAAACGGCGGCGATACCATTGCATCAACATTTCGAGCATAAAGACCTTCCCTGAACCTCAAGAGCGGGATTGCGATCAGCAATTGTATCGAAATGTCACAAAAAAGACTTCGCTTTTTATGACGGATTCAGGAAACTGAAAAGTCATTTGAGTGGGCTAATCTTCGCCGTTACACTCAAAGGCGGCGCGGTGGGAACGATATTTCACAGTATCGGTCAAATGACTATCTTCAGAAATACAGGATAGAGGTTATGTTCAGGCAGTTGAAAAAAAACCTGGTTGCAACCCTCATTGCTGCTATGACCATTGGTCAGGTAGCCCCGGCGTTTGCCGACAGCGCAGACACCTTGCCGGATATGGGAACCTCCGCAGGAAGCACGCTTTCCATTGGTCAGGAAATGCAGATGGGCGACTATTATGTCCGCCAGCTACGCGGCAGCGCGCCGTTAATTAATGACCCGCTGTTAACGCAATATATTAATTCGCTGGGGATGCGTCTGGTTTCGCATGCCAATTCGGTTAAGACACCGTTTCATTTTTTTCTGATCAACAACGACGAAATTAACGCCTTTGCTTTCTTTGGCGGCAACGTGGTGCTGCACTCTGCCCTGTTCCGTTATTCCGATAACGAAAGTCAACTGGCTTCAGTTATGGCGCACGAAATCTCCCACGTCACCCAACGTCACCTGGCGCGAGCGATGGAAGATCAGCAGCGCAGCGCGCCGCTGACCTGGGTCGGCGCGTTAGGTTCTATTTTACTGGCGATGGCCAGTCCGCAGGCGGGGATGGCGGCACTGACCGGTACACTGGCGGGAACGCGCCAGGGAATGATCAGCTTCACCCAGCAAAATGAACAGGAAGCGGACCGCATTGGTATTCAGGTGCTGCAACGCTCGGGATTCGATCCGCAGGCGATGCCAACCTTCCTCGAAAAATTACTCGATCAGGCGCGTTACTCCTCGCGCCCGCCGGAAATTTTATTGACTCACCCGTTGCCGGAAAGTCGTCTGGCAGATGCCCGCAACCGTGCTAATCAGATGCGCCCGATGGTGGTGCAGTCGTCGGAAGATTTCTATCTGGCGAAAGCGCGCACACTGGGGATGTATAATTCCGGACGTAACCAGCTCACCAGTGATTTGCTGGATGAATGGGCGAAAGGAAACGTTCGTCAGCAACGAGCAGCACAATATGGTCGTGCTTTACAGGCGATGGAAGCCAATAAATACGACGAGGCGCGTAAAACGCTGCAACCGTTACTGGCGGCAGAACCTGGCAACGCATGGTATCTCGATCTGGCTACTGATATCGATCTTGGGCAAAACAAAGCCAATGAGGCGATCAATCGTCTGAAAAATGCCCGCGATTTACGCACCAATCCGGTGTTGCAGCTCAACCTGGCGAACGCTTATCTGCAAGGCGGTCAACCACAAGAAGCGGCCAATATTCTGAATCGCTACACCTTTAATAATAAAGATGACAGCAACGGCTGGGATTTGCTGGCACAGGCGGAAGCCGCGCTAAATAACCGCGATCAGGAACTGGCTGCGCGAGCAGAAGGTTATGCGCTCGCCGGGCGACTCGATCAGGCCATTTCGCTGTTGAGTAGCGCCAGTTCGCAGGTGAAATTAGGCAGCCTGCAACAAGCGCGTTACGATGCGCGCATCGACCAGTTGCGCCAGCTGCAGGAACGCTTTAAGCCTTATACCAAGATGTAATTCGCATTAAAGGAAGAACAATGACCAAACAGGTAAAAATCTACCATAACCCACGCTGTTCAAAGAGCCGGGAAACGCTGAACCTGCTGAAAGAAAACGGCGTGGAGCCAGAAGTGGTGCTCTACCTTGAGACACCCGCCGATGCGGCAACGCTGCGCGATTTGCTGAAAATGCTGGGGATGAATAGCGCCCGTGAATTGATGCGCCAGAAAGAGGATCTTTATAAAGAACTGAACCTGGCTGACAGTTCGCTTAGCGAAGAGGCGCTGATTCAGGCAATGGTGGATAATCCGAAGCTAATGGAGCGCCCGATTGTGGTCGCGAATGGCAAAGCGCGGATTGGTCGTCCACCGGAGCAGGTACTGGAAATCGTGGGTTAAGATGTGCTCCATCGCTAGTTGAAGCACATTGCCGGATGCGACGCTTGCCACGTCTTATCCGGCCTACGAATACTATGGATTAACTTCGCGTAGTTCGGATAAGGCGTTCGCGCCGCATCCGACAATAAACACCTTATCTACAACTTCAGAATTTCTTTCACAAACGGAATGGTCAGCTTACGTTGCGCGGTAATCGACGCACGATCCAACTGATCCAACGTCATAAATAGCGTGCGCATTTCTCTGTCGAGCCGCTTCAGCAAGAAACGCCCCACATCTTCCGGCAGTTCAAAACCACGCAAACGCGCGCGTAACTGTAGCGCCTGCAACTTATCTTCATCAGAAAGTGGCTGCAATTTGTAGATCTGCCCCCAGTCGAGTCGCGACGCGAGATCCGGTAATCCCAGATTCAACTGCCGCGGTGGACGATCGCCGGTGATCAACAATCGTGTTTTGCCCGATTCCAGAATTCGATTGTAGAGATCGAAAATCGCCATCTCCCACAACTCATCGCCTGCAATACACTCAATGTTGTCGATACAGACCAGCGACAAATGCTCCATACCGTCGAGCACTTCCGGAACAAACCAGGTGCGTTTATCCAGCGGGACATAGCCCACCGCATCGCCACGCTGCGACAATTCCGCGCAAGCCGCGTGCAGCAGATGGCTGCGCCCCGCGCCTTCGCGTGCCCAGAGATAGATGTAACCGCTATGTTCCTGACGCAGCACGTTTTGCAGCGCAGCCAGTAAAGAGGAGTTATCCCCCGGCCAGAAACTTGCAAAGGTTTCGTCGTCAGGAAGATAAAGTGGCAAAGAGAGCTGTGCCGGTGTGTTCAGAGATACCTCAACCAGGATTTCACAAAATCGCGAGAAGTTTACCACAGAATCCCATGATGTTTGAACCGGGCAGCAACACTGCCCGGTCGGTACATTATTTGTCTGTTATATCCGCGTCTTCTGCGTCCAGCACCACTTCTTCAGGGCGCAGCACACTAATCAGTTTGAAGATCAAACTTAAGCCGATACCGACGATGGTCGCCAGCGCCATACCTTTTAACTCCGCCGCGCCGATGTTTACCTTCGCGCCACTGACGCCGATGATCAAAATCACGGAAGTCAGGATCAGGTTCTGTGCTTTGTTGTAATCCACTTTCGATTCGATCAAAACACGAATACCGGAAGCACCGATGACACCATAAAGCAGCAGCGAAACGCCGCCCATCACCGGCAATGGGATCATCTGGATAGCGGCAGCCAGTTTACCGACACAGGAAAGCAGGATAGCGAAAATCGCCGCCCCACCGATAACCCAGGTACTGTAAACACGGGTGATCGCCATCACGCCAATGTTTTCTCCGTAAGTGGTATTTGGCGTAGAGCCAAAGAAGCCGGAGATCACGGTCGACAGGCCGTTAGCAAACATCGAACGGTGCAGACCTGGATCGCGCAGCAGATCTTTTTTGACGATATTAGCCGTTACTACCAGGTGCCCTACGTGTTCGGCAATAACCACTAACGCCGCTGGCAGAATAGTCAGAATGGCAAACCACTCGAAGCGCGGCGTATAGAGGGTTGGCAGCGCAAACCAGTGAGCATTAATAATCGGCGTGGTATCGACAATTCCCATTGCGAAAGAGAGCGCGTAGCCCACCAGCACGCCAATTAAAATCGGGATAATTGCCAGGAAACCACGAAACAGCACGGAACCTAAAACCGTGACCGCCAGGGTGGTAATAGAGATGATGATGGTTTTGGAGTCTGGCGTTTGCCCTTCAGCCGGGAGTAAACCCGCCATACCGGCAGCTACGCCCGCCAGCTCCAGACCGATGACGGCAACGATTGCGCCCATTGCCGCAGGTGGAAACAGCACGTCCAGCCAGCCGGTCCCCGCTTTCTTCACGATAAAAGAAACCAGGCAGAACAGCACGCCGCACATAATAAAGCCGCCCAGCGCGACTTCATACCCTAACGGCAACAGTAACAATACCGGTGAAATAAAGGCAAAGCTGGAACCAAGATAAGCCGGAATTTTCCCTTTACAGATGAAGAGATACAGCAGCGTTCCAATACCGTTAAATAACAGTACAGTCGCCGGGTTAATATGAAATAAGACGGGCACCAGGACGGTTGCACCAAACATGGCGAACAAATGTTGCAAACTAAGCGGGATTGTCTGTAAAAGTGGCGGTCTTTCACTCACCCCGATAGCACGGCGCGTCATAGTATTATCCTCTGTATTATGTGTTATAGGCGCTTTACTCAAAAAAAAGCCGACTCTTAAAGTCGGCTTTAATTATTTTTATTCTTTATTTCGTACCAAAGATTTTGTCACCGGCATCGCCGAGGCCCGGAATAATGTATCCGTGCTCGTTCAGTCCCTGATCAATCGATGCGGTATACAGTTCGACGTCCGGGTGCGCTTTTTCCAGCGCAGCGATACCTTCTGGCGCAGCGACCAGCACCAGAACTTTGATGCTGCTGCAGCCCGCTTTTTTCAGCAGGTCGATGGTCGCGATAACGGAACCACCGGTTGCCAGCATTGGGTCAACGATCAGCGCCATACGCTCATCGATGTTAGAAACCAGTTTCTGGAAGTACGGTACCGGCTCCAGCGTTTCTTCATTACGGTACATACCGACAACGCTGATGCGCGCGCTCGGAACGTTTTCCAGCACACCGTCCATCATACCAAGACCCGCACGCAGAATTGGCACAACGGTAATTTTCTTACCTTTGATCTGGTCGATTTCTACCGGGCCGTTCCAGCCTTCGATAGTTACTTTTTCCGTTTCGAGGTCGGCGGTCGCTTCGTAAGTCAGCAGGCTACCCACTTCGGAAGCGAGTTCGCGAAAGCGCTTGGTGCTGATATCTTGCTCACGCATCAGTCCCAGCTTGTGTTTGACGAGTGGGTGTTTGACTTCCACGATCTTCATACTCTTTCTCCTTTGAGGGGCAGCCACAAAAAAAATCGACGGATTATACCTCCTTTCTTCAAGGCGGCAATATTCTTTTCGTTGACTTTAGTCAAAATGATAACGGTTTGAGATAAAGTTATTTTATATTCAAATGGTTATGAAAGAAGATTATTCCATCCGAAAACTAACCTTTACCCTGGTACAAGTCTTCTTTCGCCGCGCGCCTGGGCAAAAGACGTGCAAAAAGGTTGTGTAAAGCAGTCTCGCAAACGTTTGCTTTCCCTGTTAGAATTGCGCCGAATTTTATTTTTCTACCGCAAGTAACGCGTGGGGACCCAAGCAGTGACCGATAAAACCTCTCTTAGCTACAAAGATGCCGGTGTTGATATTGACGCGGGTAATGCTCTGGTTGGAAGAATCAAAGGCGTAGTGAAGAAAACGCGTCGTCCGGAAGTGATGGGCGGTCTGGGCGGCTTCGGTGCGCTGTGTGCATTGCCGCAAAAATATCGTGAACCCGTGCTGGTTTCCGGCACTGACGGCGTAGGTACCAAGCTGCGTCTGGCAATGGACTTAAAACGTCACGACACCATTGGTATTGATCTGGTCGCCATGTGCGTTAATGACCTGGTGGTGCAAGGTGCAGAGCCGCTGTTTTTCCTCGACTATTACGCAACCGGAAAACTGGATGTTGATACCGCTTCAGCGGTGATCAGCGGTATCGCGGAAGGATGTCTGCAATCGGGCTGTTCACTGGTGGGTGGCGAAACGGCAGAAATGCCGGGGATGTATCACGGTGAGGATTACGATGTCGCGGGTTTCTGCGTTGGCGTGGTAGAAAAATCAGAAATCATCGACGGCTCTAAAGTCAGCGACGGCGATGTGCTGATTGCACTCGGTTCCAGCGGTCCGCACTCGAACGGCTATTCGCTGGTGCGCAAAATTCTTGAAGTCAGCGGTTGTGATCCGCAAACCACCGAACTTGATGGTAAGCCATTAGCCGATCATCTGCTGGCACCGACCCGCATTTACGTGAAGTCAGTGCTGGAGTTGATTGAAAAGGTCGATGTGCATGCCATTGCGCACCTGACCGGCGGCGGCTTCTGGGAAAACATTCCACGCGTATTGCCAGATAATACTCAGGCAGTGATTGATGAATCTTCCTGGCAGTGGCCGGAAGTGTTCAACTGGCTGCAAACGGCAGGTAACGTTGAGCGCCATGAAATGTATCGCACCTTCAACTGCGGCGTCGGGATGATTATCGCCCTGCCTGCTCCGGAAGTGGACAAAGCCCTCGCCCTGCTAAACGCCAACGGTGAAAACGCGTGGAAAATCGGTATTATCAAAGCCTCTGATTCCGAACAACGCGTGGTTATCGAATAATGAATATTGTGGTGCTTATTTCCGGCAACGGAAGTAATTTACAGGCAATTATTGACGCCTGTAAAACCAACAAAATTAAAGGCACCGTACGGGCAGTTTTCAGCAATAAGGCCGACGCGTTCGGCCTTGAACGCGCCCGCCAGGCGGGTATTGCAACGCATACGCTCATCGCCAGCGCGTTTGACAGTCGTGAAGCCTATGACCGGGAGTTGATTCATGAAATCGACATGTACGCACCCGATGTGGTCGTGCTGGCTGGTTTTATGCGCATTCTCAGCCCGGCGTTTGTCTCCCACTATGCCGGGCGTTTGCTGAACATTCACCCTTCTCTGCTGCCGAAATATCCCGGATTACACACCCATCGTCAGGCGCTGGAAAATGGTGATGAAGAGCACGGTACATCGGTGCATTTCGTCACCGATGAACTGGACGGTGGCCCGGTTATTTTACAGACGAAAGTCCCGGTATTTGCTGGTGATACGGAAGATGACATCACCGCCCGCGTGCAAACCCAGGAACACGCTATTTATCCACTGGTGATTAGCTGGTTTGCCGATGGTCGTCTGAAAATGCACGAAAACGCCGCGTGGCTGGATGGTCAACGTCTGCCGCCGCAGGGCTACGCTGCCGACGAGTAATGCCCCGTAGTTAAAGCGCCAGCTCTGCCGCTGGCGTTTTTCAATTCACCTGTAAATCGCAAGCTCCAGCAGTTTTTTTCCCCCTTTTCTGGCATAGTTGGACATCTGCCAATATTGCTCGCCATAATATCCAGGCAGTGTCCCGTGAATAAAACGGAGTAAAAGTGGTAATGGGTCAGGAAAAGCTATACATCGAAAAAGAGCTCAGTTGGTTATCGTTCAATGAACGCGTGCTTCAGGAAGCGGCGGACAAATCTAACCCGCTGATTGAAAGGATGCGTTTCCTGGGGATCTATTCCAATAACCTTGATGAGTTCTATAAAGTCCGCTTCGCTGAACTGAAGCGACGCATCATTATTAGCGAAGAACAAGGCTCCAACTCTCATTCCCGCCATTTACTGGGCAAAATTCAGTCCCGGGTGCTGAAAGCCGATCAGGAATTCGACGGCCTCTACAACGAGCTGCTGCTGGAGATGGCGCGTAACCAGATCTTCCTGATAAATGAACGCCAGCTCTCCGTCAATCAACAAAACTGGCTTCGTCATTATTTTAAGCAGTATCTGCGTCAGCACATTACGCCGATTTTAATCAATCCTGACACTGACTTAGTGCAGTTCCTGAAGGATGATTACACCTATCTGGCGGTGGAAATTATCCGTGGTGATACCATCCGTTACGCGCTGCTGGAGATCCCATCAGATAAAGTGCCGCGCTTTGTGAATTTACCGCCAGAAGCGCCGCGTCGACGCAAACCGATGATTCTTCTGGATAACATTCTGCGTTACTGCCTTGATGATATTTTCAAAGGCTTCTTTGATTATGACGCGCTGAATGCCTATTCAATGAAGATGACCCGCGATGCCGAATACGATTTAGTGCATGAGATGGAAGCCAGCCTGATGGAGTTGATGTCTTCCAGTCTCAAGCAGCGTTTAACTGCTGAGCCGGTGCGTTTTGTTTATCAGCGCGATATGCCCAATGCGCTGGTTGAAGTGTTACGCGAAAAACTGACTATTTCCCGCTACGACTCCATCGTCCCCGGCGGTCGTTATCATAATTTTAAAGACTTTATTAATTTCCCCAATGTCGGCAAAGCCAATCTGGTGAACAAACCACTGCCGCGTTTACGCCATATTTGGTTTGATAAAGCCCAGTTCCGCAATGGTTTTGATGCCATTCGCGAACGCGATGTGTTGCTCTATTATCCTTATCACACCTTTGAGCATGTGCTGGAACTGCTGCGTCAGGCATCGTTCGACCCGAGCGTACTGGCGATTAAAATTAACATTTACCGCGTGGCGAAAGATTCACGCATCATCGACTCGATGATCCACGCCGCACACAACGGTAAGAAAGTCACCGTGGTGGTTGAGTTACAGGCGCGTTTCGACGAAGAAGCCAACATTCACTGGGCGAAGCGCCTGACCGAAGCAGGCGTGCACGTTATCTTCTCTGCGCCGGGGCTGAAAATTCACGCCAAACTGTTCCTGATTTCACGTAAAGAAAACGGTGAAGTGGTCCGTTACGCACACATCGGGACCGGGAACTTTAACGAAAAAACCGCGCGTCTTTATACTGACTATTCGTTGCTGACCGCAGATGCGCGCATCACTAACGAAGTACGGCGGGTATTCAACTTTATTGAAAACCCATACCGCCCGGTGACATTTGATTATTTAATGGTGTCACCGCAAAACTCTCGTCGTCTGTTATATGAAATGGTGGACCGCGAAATCGCCAACGCGCAGCAAGGGCTGCCCAGTGGTATCACCCTGAAGCTAAATAACCTTGTCGATAAAGGCCTGGTTGATCGTCTGTATGCGGCCTCCAGCTCCGGCGTACCGGTTAATCTGCTGGTTCGCGGAATGTGTTCGCTGATCCCCAATCTGGAAGGCATTAGCGACAACATTCGTGCCATCAGTATTGTTGACCGTTACCTTGAACATGACCGGGTTTATATTTTTGAAAATGGCGGCGATAAAAAGGTCTACCTTTCTTCCGCCGACTGGATGACGCGCAATATTGATTATCGTATTGAAGTGGCGACGCCGCTGCTCGATCCGCGCCTGAAGCAGCGGGTGCTGGACATCATCGACATATTGTTCAGCGATACGGTCAAAGCTCGTTATATCGATAAAGAACTCAGTAATCGCTACGTTCCCCGCGGCAATCGCCGCAAAGTACGGGCGCAGTTGGCGATTTATGACTACATCAAATCACTCGAACAACCTGAATAACCCTATGCCAATACACGATAAATCCCCTCGTCCGCAGGAGTTTGCTGCGGTCGATCTTGGTTCAAACAGTTTTCACATGGTCATAGCCCGTGTGGTAGATGGTGCCATGCAGATTATTGGCCGCCTGAAACAGCGGGTGCATCTGGCGGACGGCCTGGGGCCAGATAATATGTTGAGTGAAGAGGCAATGACGCGCGGTTTGAACTGTCTGTCGCTTTTTGCCGAACGGCTACAAGGGTTTTCTCCTGCCAGCGTCTGTATAGTTGGTACCCATACGCTGCGTCAGGCGCTGAACGCCACTGACTTTCTGAAACGCGCGGAAAAGGTCATTCCCTACCCGATTGAAATTATTTCCGGTAATGAAGAAGCCCGTCTGATTTTTATGGGAGTGGAACATACCCAACCGGAAAAAGGTCGCAAACTGGTTATTGATATTGGCGGCGGATCTACGGAACTGGTGATTGGTGAAAATTTCGAACCTATTCTCGTTGAAAGCCGCCGGATGGGTTGTGTCAGCTTTGCCCAGCTTTATTTTCCTGGCGGGGTCATCAATAAAGAGAATTTTCAGCGCGCTCGCATGGCGGCAGCACAAAAACTGGAAACTTTAACCTGGCAATTCCGTATTCAGGGCTGGAACGTTGCAATGGGCGCTTCCGGTACCATAAAAGCCGCCCATGAAGTGTTAATGGAAATGGGCGAGAAAGACGGGATAATTACCCCGGAACGTCTGGAAAAACTGGTAAAAGAAGTTTTACGTCACCGTAATTTCGCATCGCTGAGTTTACCGGGTCTTTCCGAAGAACGGAAAACAGTCTTCGTTCCGGGACTGGCGATTTTATGCGGTGTGTTTGATGCTTTAGCCATCCGTGAACTGCGCCTTTCTGACGGGGCGTTACGCGAAGGCGTACTGTATGAAATGGAAGGACGTTTCCGTCATCAGGATGTGCGTAGTCGCACCGCCAGCAGCCTCGCCAACCAGTATCACATCGACAGCGAACAGGCCCGACGGGTGCTGGATACCACTATGCAAATGTACGAACAGTGGCGGGAACAGCAACCGAAGCTGGCGCATCCGCAACTGGAGGCGCTACTGCGATGGGCCGCCATGCTGCATGAGGTCGGGTTGAATATCAACCACAGCGGTTTGCATCGCCACTCCGCTTATATTCTGCAAAACAGTGACTTGCCGGGTTTTAATCAGGAACAGCAGCTGATGATGGCGACACTGGTGCGCTATCACCGTAAAGCGATTAAGCTCGACGATCTGCCGCGCTTTACCTTGTTTAAGAAGAAACAGTTCCTGCCACTGATACAGCTATTGCGCCTTGGCGTATTACTCAACAATCAGCGTCAGGCAACCACCACACCGCCAACATTGACGCTGATTACTGATGACAGTCACTGGACACTGCGTTTCCCGCATGACTGGTTTAGTCAGAATGCGCTGGTACTGCTTGATCTGGAAAAGGAGCAAGAATACTGGGAAGGCGTGGCTGGCTGGCGGTTGAAAATTGAAGAAGAAAGTACACCTGAAATCGCCGCTTAATGCTTTGCGGGCCGACGAGAAATGTCGGCCCGCATTATTCAGGCACTTTCGCGAATGGGTTCGATTTCATTCAGCGTATCAATTAACGGCTGCGGCTTACCAATAAGATAACCCTGCATATAATCGATCCCCAAAGAGAGCACCGCCTCGCGGATCTCTTCGTTTTCAACGTACTCTGCCACTACCCGCATTTTCTTCATTCGCGCCAGGTGGCAAATCGACGCCACTATCTGATAATCCAGACTATTTGACACAATATTGCGGATAAAGCTGCCGTCAATTTTAAGCAGATCGGCATTCACATTTTTAAGCCGTGCATAGCTGGCGTAGCCGGTGCCGAAATCATCAATCGCAATCTGGCAGCCTAATTCCTGAAGATGCTGCAAGGTGATTTGCGCCTGCTTAACATTGGTCAGAGCATTACTTTCGGTGACTTCAAAAATAAGTTGCCACGCTTCAATCTGATATTTAGCCAGCAACTGACTGACTTCAACAGGAAAACGAGCCTGACATACCGAGGTTGGAGACAGATTAATAGCAAAACGGTGAGCGGGCATCTTCGCTCTGTTTTCAGCCATAAATTGCAGCGTATGCTCAATGACCCACATGTCGATACTCGACGATAAACCAAATTCGTGCGCGACCGGCAAGAAGCTATCGGGGCTGATCAGTTCATCATTCTCACCTTTCATGCGCAGAAGAATTTCATGGTAAACATCACCACGCATACCGGTAATCGGCTGGGCCATCAGGAAAAAATGGTTGTGTTCCAGCGCCTGCTGTAGTCGATTCATCATCGCGACTTTATCTTTCAATTCGCGTTGCAAATACATTGCCCCGCGACGCTGCATATTTTCCGGGGCGTTGGTCACGATGGAAAGTTCGGCGACCGTATTTAGCTCTCCCAGCAGCAGGTAGATATGATTCACTGGCGAGCGCACATAGCAGTAACTGACGCCAATCTGCGGTTGCATCGGCATGCCATCCCAAAAGAAACGAAATTGCTTGAGATGGCTATCCAGTGCGGTAATGCGCTCCTGGTGCGATTCTGTATTCAGTCGCAGCGCGAGATCGTTACCCGAAAGCTGATAAACATCTTCACCCGGTTCCAGCAAGGGTGACAGCCAGTGAGAAAGTTTTTGCTTGTATTGAATCCGCAGCATGATGCCATAGTTCTTAACCAGCATTTCCATGCCAGGGATGCGTAAATAACAAAGCGCAGACCAGGGGGCATCACGCAACGCGCGATTCAGGGCGCGAACATTTGGCAGATGAACCACCGGGTCCACATACGCAAGCCGCTGAATGCGTCTGACTACCGCTCTCTGACGGGTTGCCAGTACAGCCATATAATTGACAATAAAAGAGAATACCAGATAACTGGAGGAGGTTATGGTCAGCTGCGTGGTATAGCCAGGATAAATGGGAATGTAATTTTGATAGCTGTGGATGCTGATCATCAACACGACCGCCCAGAGCAGCGAAATCAGCTTATAACCATAGCGCATTGCTCCCCACATCATCAGGGGCAGCAATAATGACAAGGTATAATTGGTGCTAAAAATTGTGCTTTTTTCATTTAACGGCATGCATAACAGCAACAATAAAGCACCTAATGCCAGTAGCCAGAGCGCGAACTCTTTTTTGGTGACTTTGGCATCAACCTGCTGTTTTAATTGCGAATAATAGCTACGTAAATAAAATGGATTTCGCACTACCCGAATGATGAAGTAGCACAGCGGGACACCGATCAGATTACCCACCAGTAAGGCCTGATAATTGATTAAAGTCCCGAGGTTAAAAGGCATGACACCGACCAGATTTTCTCTGCTCGCCAGTAATCCTACAAATGCAGCAAACTGGAAAAGTATCAGAAACAGCGTTGCAGGAAACACAATCTGCCAGAATATACGCTGGGAAATTAAACGGGTATCACCATGTGAAACGTTGTTACGCCGGGGAGTAAAGACCCTGTAACCGCCCCAACAGAGAATGATAATGATAATAAAATTAGCCGTTAATGATAGCGTTTCGTAAAAACCCAGCTCTGCATATTTGCGGACAAAAATCCCTAAGGCGATCCCTGGCAATGCCGCCCAGCTGAAAAACATCATCATGCTGATCATCAGTGCCAGAGGCAGATAAAAGAGAAAAACCTCACCGGAAGAAATATGCGCGAAAGTATTAATGTGGGCGAAAATGGGCAAGATTAAAGAAGGCAGGAACAGCGGAAGCCCCCACCATTTATCACGTATTTTTATATAAGTTGCATTCAGTTTCATAGATGCTCAGCAGAATCCCCCACATCCTGAAGGAGGTGTATTCAGACAGGCATCCCACCTGACTTCGAATGATGATTATTCATCACTATAGAGAGCATTGATTCTAAGTGTCATATGAAAGTTCCAATTGATATATATCAAACAAAATAACCCTGATTAATGAATTATTACGTTTATCATGTTAATTCATCATTATTACATCATCATTGTAAATAATTAAATTAACTTCCATAACATTAAAATATGTATCCACTGACGCTTTTTTACATAACGAAGAATTGACCATTTTGTCCTGTTGTGCCTTAATGTAAGTACCGTCCACAGCGTGGGACATACTTCAAGGAACCTTTTGTGAGTCAGGCAACCAGTATGCGAAAACGACACCGATTTAACAGTCGCATGACCCGTATCGTACTGCTCATCAGCTTTATCTTCTTCTTTGGCCGTTTTATCTACTCGTCCGTCGGTGCCTGGCAGCACCATCAGAGCAAAAAAGAAGCTCAGCAATCCACACTCTCCGTCGAATCACCGGTACAACGTTAGCGGTTACCTTCTCCACTTTCACAGAACATAACGGCACTTCGCTGTCGGATGCTTTTGCTGTTTGGGATTATCAAAGCGGCAGATATTCTTTCATCTTAAATTTTACGTCTTTATCCTGACTGATGTTTATCCTGTTTGGCTGCGAAATAAATATAAAATTAATATATATGTTGTAATGATATATTTTTATAAATTTAATCTATCCCTTTATACGCAATACATTTACTTTCCTCTTTTGATGATCTTAAATGTCTTATTTTTCGTAATGTGTATAACAAGGAATAGTGATGAAATTTAAAAAATGTCTTCTGCCTGTGGCAATGTTAGCGTCATTCACTCTGGCAGGATGCCAGTCAAATGCTGACGATCATGCTGCCGATGTTTATCAAACTGATCAACTGACTACCAAACAAGAAACTAAAACCGTTAATATTATTTCCATTCTTCCCGCAAAAGTTGCCGTAGACAACTCCCAAAATAAACGGAACGCACAAGCCTTCGGCGCGCTTATTGGCGCAGTCGCTGGCGGTGTTATCGGCCACAACGTCGGGTCTGGCAGCAATTCCGGAACGACGGCAGGTGCAGTTGGCGGCGGAGCTGTAGGCGCGGCAGCGGGTTCTATGGTGAATGATAAAACCTTAGTGGAAGGTGTTTCTTTAACCTATAAGGAAGGCACCAAAGTGTATACCTCTACCCAGGTGGGTAAAGAGTGCCAGTTTACGACAGGTTTAGCCGTTGTTATTACCACGACGTATAACGAAACGCGTATTCAGCCAAATACCAAATGTCCTGAAAAGAGCTAATAATCAGGAGGAGTCATGAAGAAAGTTTTTCTTTGCGCCATCTTAGCCTCCTTAAGCTATCCGGCTATCGCCTCATCATTGCAGGATCAACTCTCTGCTGTCGCAGAAGCGGAACAGCAAGGTAAAAATGAAGAGCAAAGGCAGCATGACGAATGGGTCGCGGAGCGCAACAGGGAAATCCAGCAAGAGAAGCAACGTCGCGCAAATGCCCAGGCCGCCGCTAACAAAAGAGCGGCAACGGCAGCGGCAAATAAGAAAGCTCGTCAGGATAAACTGGACGCCGAAGCCTCTGCGGACAAAAAACGCGATCAAAGTTATGAAGATGAGCTACGCAGCTTAGAGATTCAGAAACAAAAACTGGCGCTGGCGAAAGAAGAAGCCCGCGTTAAGCGAGAAAACGAATTTATCGATCAGGAACTGAAGCACAAAGCTGCGCAAACCGATGTGGTGCAATCTGAAGCTGACGCCAACAGAAATATGACTGAAGGCGGTCGCGATCTGATGAAAAGCGTGGGCAAAGCAGAAGAGAACAAATCGGACAGCTGGTTTAATTAATCGATGTTAGTAACTTCAATCCTATAATTCTTGAAGATAAAAAACCCTCTGTAGTAACAGAGGGTTTTGTTCATTCATAGTGCAGGGTCAAATCATTCCCACTCAATGGTAGCTGGCGGCTTGCCGCTGATGTCATACACCACGCGGGAAATACCGTTCACTTCATTGATAATGCGGTTGGAAACGCGACCGAGGAAATCGTACGGCAGATGCGCCCAGTGTGCGGTCATAAAGTCGATGGTTTCGACAGCACGCAGAGAGACAACCCAGTCATACTTACGACCATCGCCCATTACGCCAACGGAACGTACCGGCAGGAACACAGTGAACGCCTGGCTGACTTTGTCGTACAGGTCCGCTTTACGCAGTTCTTCAATGAAGATGGCGTCAGCACGGCGCAGCAGGTCACAGTACTCTTTCTTCACTTCACCCAGCACACGAACGCCAAGGCCTGGTCCCGGGAATGGGTGACGGTACAACATGTCGTACGGCAGGCCCAGCTCCAGACCAATCTTACGCACTTCGTCTTTGAACAGCTCTTTCAGCGGTTCAACCAGGCCCATCTTCATCTCTTTCGGCAGGCCGCCCACGTTGTGGTGAGATTTGATGACGTGTGCTTTACCGGTTGCAGACGCCGCAGATTCGATAACGTCAGGGTAGATGGTGCCCTGCGCCAGCCACTTCACGTCTTCCAGTTTCAGCGCTTCTTCATCGAATACTTCAACGAAAACGCGACCGATGATTTTACGTTTTGCTTCCGGATCGTTTTCGCCAGCCAGCGCTGACAGGAAGCGATCTTCTGCCGGTACGTGAACAATGTTAAGACCAAAGTGATCGCCAAACATATCCAGAACCTGCTCTGCTTCGTTGAGACGCAGCAGGCCGTTGTCGACGAATACGCAAGTCAGGTTTTTACCGATAGCGCGGTGCAGCAGCATTGCGGTTACGGAGGAATCCACACCACCAGAGAGGCCGAGGATGACTTTATCGTCGCCTACCTGCTCGCGGATGCGAGCTACAGCATCGTCGATAATTTTCGCTGGCGTCCACAGGGCTTCACACTGGCAGATATCACGCACAAAACGCTCCAGCATGCGCATACCCTGGCGGGTGTGAGTCACTTCCGGGTGGAACTGTACGCCATAGAAGCGTTTTTCTTCGTTAGCCATAATGGCAAACGGGCAGCTTTCGGTGCTGGCTACGGTGACGAAGTCGGACGGGATAGCGGTAACTTTATCGCCGTGGCTCATCCAGACATCGAGCAGCGGTTTACCGTCTGCGGTCAGCGCATCTTCGATACCGCGAACCAGTGCGCTGTCGTTTACGACTTCAACCTGCGCGTAGCCAAATTCACGTTCGTTAGAGGCTTCAACGTGACCGCCCAACTGCATCGCCATGGTCTGCATACCATAGCAAACGCCGAATACCGGTACGCCTGCTTCAAAGACATACTGCGGCGCACGCGGACTGTTTTCTTCAGTAGTACTTTCCGGGCCGCCGGAAAGAATAATGCCGCTTGGATTGAAGTCACGAATTTGTGCTTCTGTCACATCCCACGCCCACAGTTCGCAGTAAACGCCCAGCTCACGCACGCGGCGCGCAACCAGTTGAGTATACTGGGAACCGAAGTCCAGAATGAGGATGCGATGCTTATGAATGTTTTCCGTCATTGACGCTTATTCCGAGGCAAGTGAAACAGATAATATAAATCGCCCGACATGAAGTCGGGCGAAGAGAATCAGGAGCCCAGACGGTAGTTCGGGGACTCTTTAGTAATGGTCACGTCGTGAACGTGGCTTTCCTGAATGCCCGCACCGCTGATACGTACAAACTCCGCTTTAGTACGCAGTTCGTCGATAGTACCACAGCCGGTCAGGCCCATACAGGAGCGCAGGCCACCCATCTGCTGGTGAATGATCTCTTTCAGGCGACCTTTATAAGCTACGCGACCTTCGATACCTTCCGGCACCAGTTTGTCGGCAGCGTTATCGCTCTGGAAATAACGGTCAGAGGAACCTTTGGACATCGCGCCCAGGGAACCCATACCACGGTAAGATTTGTAAGAACGGCCCTGGTAGAGTTCGATTTCACCCGGAGATTCTTCAGTACCCGCCAGCATGGAACCTACCATCACCGCGCTTGCGCCAGCGGCGATAGCTTTGGCGATGTCGCCGGAGAAGCGAATACCACCATCTGCGATAACCGGAATACCGGTGCCTTCCAGCGCTTCAACTGCGTCAGCAACGGCAGTGATCTGCGGAACACCTACGCCAGTCACGATACGAGTCGTACAGATAGAGCCAGGGCCGATACCGACTTTAACCGCGCTGCAACCAGCTTCTGCCAGAGCGCGTGCACCTGCAGCTGTTGCCACGTTGCCGCCGATGATTTGCAGATCCGGATATTTAGCACGGGTTTCACGGATACGCTGCAAAACGCCTTCTGAGTGACCGTGGGAGGAGTCGATCAGCAGAACGTCAACGCCAGCGGCAACCAGCGCGTCAACACGCTCTTCGTTACCCGCACCTGCGCCAACTGCAGCACCAACACGCAGACGGCCTTGCTCGTCTTTACAGGCGTTCGGTTTACGTTCCGCTTTCTGGAAGTCTTTCACGGTGATCATGCCGATCAGGTGGAATTCGTCATCAACCACCAGCGCTTTTTCAACGCGTTTTTCGTGCATTTTTGCCAGCACCACTTCACGGGCTTCACCTTCACGCACGGTGACCAGACGCTCTTTCGGCGTCATGTAAACGCTAACCGGCTGGTTCAGGTCGGTAACAAAACGCACGTCACGACCGGTGATAATACCCACCAGTTCGTTTTCTTCGGTAACGACCGGATAGCCCGCAAAACCGTTACGCTCGGTCAGTTCTTTCACTTCGCGCAGCGTCGTGGTTGGCAGAACAGTCTGCGGATCAGTCACCACACCAGATTCGTGTTTTTTCACACGGCGAACTTCTTCTGCCTGGCGTTCAATGGACATGTTTTTGTGGATAAAGCCGATACCGCCTTCCTGAGCCAGAGCAATAGCCAGGCGCGCTTCCGTTACGGTATCCATTGCTGCGGAAAGCATAGGGATATTCAGACGAATAGTTTTCGTCAGCTGGGTGCTGAGGTCAGCAGTATTCGGCAGAACGGTAGAATGAGCAGGAACGAGGAGAACGTCGTCAAACGTCAGAGCTTCTTTAGCGATACGTAGCATGGGCAATATCTCGACCAGAGTGGTTAATAAATATTGCCGCGGCATTATACAGAGCGTAACCGATTGCATCTACCCCTTTTTGCAAAAAATGCTTGCTATCCCCGGAGGGCGGGTTACTATCGACTGAATAACCTGCTGATTTAGAATTTGATCTCGCTCACATGTTACCTTCTCAATCCCCTGCAATTTTTACCGTTAGTCGCCTGAATCAAACGGTTCGTCTGCTGCTTGAGCATGAGATGGGACAGGTTTGGATCAGCGGCGAAATCTCTAATTTCACACAACCGGCTTCCGGTCACTGGTACTTTACACTCAAAGACGACACCGCCCAGGTACGCTGCGCGATGTTCCGCAACAGCAACCGCCGGGTGACCTTCCGCCCACAGCATGGGCAACAAGTTTTAGTTCGCGCCAATATTACGCTCTACGAGCCGCGCGGCGACTACCAGATAATCGTTGAGAGTATGCAGCCGGCCGGTGAAGGGCTGCTGCAACAGAAGTACGAACAGCTCAAAGCGAAGTTGCAGGCTGAAGGTTTGTTCGATCAGCAATACAAAAAACCACTTCCCTCCCCTGCGCATTGCGTTGGTGTGATCACCTCAAAAACCGGTGCTGCGCTACATGATATTTTGCATGTGTTAAAACGTCGCGATCCTTCTCTACCGGTGATCATCTACCCCACCGCCGTTCAGGGCGATGACGCGCCGGGGCAAATTGTTCGCGCCATTGAACTGGCGAATCAGCGCAATGAGTGCGACGTGTTGATCGTTGGGCGCGGCGGCGGTTCGCTGGAAGATTTATGGAGTTTTAACGACGAACGCGTAGCGCGGGCTATTTTTGCCAGCCGCATTCCGGTCGTCAGCGCCGTCGGGCATGAGACGGATGTGACCATTGCCGATTTTGTTGCCGATCTGCGTGCGCCAACGCCGTCTGCCGCCGCTGAAGTAGTAAGCCGTAATCAGCAAGAGTTACTGCGCCAGGTGCAATCGGCCCGTCAACGGCTGGAGATGGCGATGGATTATTATCTCGCCAACCGTACGCGTCGCTTTACGCAGATTCATCATCGCTTGCAGCAGCAGCATCCGCAGCTCCGGCTGGCACGCCAGCAAACCATGCTTGAACGCCTGAAAAAACGGATGAGCTTTGCGCTGGAAAATCAGCTTAAGCGTGCCGGGCAACAGCAGCAGCGATTAACACAGCGGCTGAATCAGCAAAATCCACAGCCGAAGATTCATCGCGCGCAAACGCGCATTCAGCAACTGGAATATCGTTTAGCAGAAACCCTGCGCGCACAGCTTAGCGCCACGCGTGAACGTTTCGGTAATGCAGTAACGCACCTCGAAGCCGTAAGCCCGCTTTCGACGCTGGCGCGCGGATACAGCGTTACTACTGCTACTGACGGCAATGTACTGAAAAAAGTGAAGCAAGTTAAAGCGGGTGAAATGCTAACCACACGTCTGGAAGACGGCTGGATAGAAAGTGAAGTAAAAAACATCCAGCCGGTAAAAAAATCGCGTAAAAAGGTTCATTAAGCCAGCACGAATTCAACGCGTTTTTTCGATATCAAGCCATGCCCGTGCTGACAGAAGTAATCTACTGCACCGCAGGCTTTTAACACCTGCAACGGTTGATGGCAGTCTGGACAAAGAGCTTTCATTTCAATAACTTCCCCGCAGGATGGGCAATGCGCATGGCCGTTATCCTGATCAAGCACATGCTGACATTGTGGACAATGCAGTTCCATATGAATTCCTCCGGTAGCCATCCCTCTACATTCATAGAGGGAATGGCAGATAAAATACTTACGGATAATTATTTATTTTTCTTGATGTGCTTCATCAGACGCTTACGTTTACGCATCTGGGTTGGCGTCAGGGTGTTACGCTTGTTCGCATACGGGTTTTCCCCTTCTTTGAACTGAATACGAATCGGCGATCCCATTACGTCCAGCGATTTGCGGAAGTAGTTCATCAAGTAACGCTTGTAGGAATCAGGCAGGTCTTTCACCTGATTACCGTGAATCACCACAATCGGCGGGTTATAACCACCGGCGTGGGCATATTTCAGCTTCACACGACGACCGCGTACAAGCGGCGGTTGGTGATCTTCAACAGCCATCGTCATGATGCGCGTCAGCATAGAGGTCCCCACACGACGGGTGGAGCTGTCATACGCTTCACGTACTGATTCAAACAAGTTACCAACACCACTGCCGTGCAAGGCAGAGATAAAGTGTACACGAGCAAAATCGATAAAGCCCAGACGGAAGTCCAGCGTTTCTTTCACCTGCTCTTTCACTTCCTGACTCAGGCCATCCCACTTATTCACCACAATGACAAGTGAGCGCCCACTATTGAGAATAAAGCCCAGCAGCGAGAGATCCTGATCGGAAATACCTTCGCGCGCATCAATCACTAACATCACCACGTTGGCATCTTCAATGGCCTGCAACGTTTTGATTACGGAGAATTTCTCTACAGCATCGGTGATTTTACCGCGTTTACGTACGCCAGCGGTGTCAATGAGCACATACTCACGTCCATCGCGTTCCATTGGAATGTAGATACTGTCACGCGTCGTACCAGGCATGTCATAAACAACAACGCGCTCTTCACCAAGAATACGGTTAGTGAGTGTAGACTTACCTACGTTCGGACGACCCACAATCGCCAGTTTGATCGGCAGACTTTGCGGGTCGAAGTCGTCTTCCTCTTCTTCTTCGCCGTTCTCTTCCGCTTCAAATTGCGCCCAGTATTCAGCGTCTTCGTCGACTTCCTCTTGCGGTGCGAGATCTTCCATCCACGGCAGCAGCACATGCTCCAGCAGACTTAATACGCCACGACCGTGAGACGCGGCGATCGGGTAGATTTCACCTAAACCAAGCGAGTAGAAATCAACCACTGCCTGATCGGGATCCAGACCGTCAGTTTTGTTTGCCACCAGGAAGGTCGGTTTTTCACGGGAGCGCAGATGTTTGGCAATCGCTTCATCTGCCGGCATCAGGCCCGCGCGCGCATCCACCATAAACAGTACGACGTCCGCTTCTTCAATCGCCAGCAGCGACTGTTCCGCCATGCGGGTTTCTACACCGTCTTCTGTGCCATCAATCCCGCCGGTATCAATACAGATAAACTCACGGCCTTCAATTTCCGCACGACCGTACTTACGGTCACGAGTCAGACCCGGGAAATCCGCAACCAGCGCATCTCGGGTGCGAGTTAGACGGTTAAATAACGTGGATTTTCCTACGTTAGGGCGCCCGACAAGCGCGACCACAGGTACCATGTTTAAAGCCTCATTTTTATAAATCATCAGACAACGCACGCTATATTCGCGTCGTTGTTAAAAACAGGAAAACGGCCCCTGTCCAGGAGCCGTTTTCAAAGTGAACGACAGAGACGATTAACGTGTAATAGAGTACACGGTTCCGTCTTTTGCCTGGATCAGCAGTTTGCCGTCAGCGGCAACCGGTTCAGTCTGGAAACCGGAACTATCAACTTTTTGCTGGGCAACGAAACGACCATCTTCGACGTTAATCCAGTGCAGATAACCTTCGCTGTCACCTACCACCAGGTTGCCATTATACAGCACCGGAGAAGTCAGCAGGCGATGCAACAGATCGCTTTGTGTCCACAGCGTAACGCCGCCATCAATGGTCAACGCCATCACCCGGTCATTTTGATCGACCAGATAGATGCGATTGCCGTCGACGATGAAATCATTCACCGAACCCAGTTCGCGTTTCCACATAATCTGACCACTGCGCAGATCAAGCGCCGTCAGGTTACCATTATAGGCCAGCGCGAAAACAACGCCGTTAACAACGACGGGAGTCGTGTCAACATCGCTCAGACGGTCAATTTCGGTAGAACCGGTCGCCTGGGAAATACGCTGCTGCCAAATCATCTGGCCCTGTTCCATCAGCACTGCGCTGACGCGACCATTATCGCCACCCACGACGGCCGCACCAAAAGCCGTTGCCGGCGCAGACTCGCCACGCAAAGAGAGCGAAGGCATATCGAGGTTAACTGTCCATTTGACAGCGCCGTCAGCTTCGTTCAGCGCTTGTAACTGACCGTTACTGGTGTGGATTAACACCAGACCGTCGCTGACCACCGGGCGCGAAAGTGCTTCACCCGCGACTTTAGTTTGCCATGCCACAGTACCATCGCTGGTATTCAGCGCGTAAACCTGCGCCTTTTCGCTGCCAATGTAGACATGCCCACCAGACACGGTCACACCGCCAGAAAGTAATGCAGGCTCTTTAGAGAACCAGCCATCTTTCTCGGCCAGGCTGACAGACCAGATTTCTTTGCCATCATCCGCATTCAGCGCTTTTACTAAACCAGCGCGGTCCGCTGCATAGACAACGTTGTCCGCCAGTGCCGGATGAAGATTGGAATAGAAGTTGCCAATGCCGCTACCAACGGAAGTGCTCCACGCCGTGGTCGGCGTAAACTGGTTTTCAACGGTTGGCAATGGGGACATCTTTACCACATCTTCTTCGCTGTTAAACAGCGAACAGCCGCTTAAAAGGGTAACGGAAAGCAGTCCTGGCAGCAGTAATTTACGCAATTGCATCGGGTCCCTCTCAGATGGACAAATTATTAATTTTCATCTGCATCATTTCGCTCAGTGCCGGAGTAACATCGCTTTTCACGCCTGCTTCCCATGCACTACGCGCACCTTGCTTATCACCTTTGCTCAGCAATGCTTCACCACGCAGGTCGGCAACAATGGCAGCCCACCCTTCACCTTTGATGGTATCAAGGGTTTTCAGCGCGGCATCAGCCTGCTTGAGCTGTACCTGAACGCGAGCAAGACGCAGATTTATCACGGCTTTGAGATTTTCATCGCTCGTGTCTGCCAGCCCCTGTTGTAACTGGGCGGCAGCTTTCTCTAGTTCATTTTTGTCAACAAATTGCTGCGCAAGTTCCAAAGAAGCCAGCGCACCATAAGTATTTTTATTTTCAGCAGCAAATTTTTCCGCCGCCGGGATGCTATCCGGTTTGCCTTCGCTCACTGCGGTAACCGCATTTTGATAGGCAAGAGAAGCGGAGCGTGCAGAATCAACCTGATGGCTGTTCCAGTAGCGCCAGCCAATCAGTGCGCCAACGCCCAAAATCACCCCAACAGCCAGTGCTTTGCCATTTTCAGCAAAAAAGCGTTTAACCGCTTCTACCTGGTCGTTTTCGTTCTCGTAAATTTCCACGCTGTCCTTCTCCTTCCTTAACCCAGTAACGTGCGCAAATGCGCGGCTACGCTATCCTGCGCAACTGCCGTTTGCTCACCAGAGCGCAAATCCTTCACTACTGCTGTGCCGTTAGCCACTTCAGACTCACCCAGCACCACAGCAACGCGGGCACCCCATTTATCAGCACGGGCAAACTGTTTCTTAAAGTTGCCGCCGCCGTGGTTGGTCATCAATTTCACGCCCGGTAATTCATCACGCAGACGCTCAGCTAATGCCATAGCCGCAGATTGTGTATCAGCACCTGAAGCCACCAGGTATATATCGACAACAGGATCGGCTTTAAATTCCGGATTAACGGCCTGTACTAACAATACAAGACGTTCGAGGCCCATCGCAAAACCGACAGCCGGTGTTGCACGACCGCCCAGTTGTTCCACAAGACCGTCATAACGACCGCCTGCACACACGGTGCCCTGGGAGCCGAGACTGTTAGTCACCCACTCGAAAACGGTACGGTTGTAGTAATCCAGACCACGCACCAGACGCTGGTTTACGGTGTAAGCGATCCCCGCGCTCTCAAGCAGTTTGCACAGACCGGCAAAATGCTCACGAGATTCCTCGTCCAGATAATCACCTAATGCCGGAGCGTCGTTGAGAAGCGCCTGCACTTCCGGATTTTTTGAATCCAGCACGCGCAGCGGGTTAGTGTACATGCGGCGTTTGCAGTCTTCGTCCAGCTTTTCTTTATGCTGCTCAAGGAATGCCACCAGCGCATCGCGGTAATTGGCGCGTGCTTCCAGCGAACCGATAGAATTCAGCTCAAGAGTTACGTGTTCGGAAATACCCAGCGCGCGCCACCAGCGGGCGGTGAGCATAATCAGTTCAGCGTCGATATCCGGACCTTGCAGACCGAAAACTTCGCAGCCCAACTGATGGAACTGACGATAACGCCCTTTCTGCGGACGCTCGTGACGGAACATCGGCCCGATATACCACAGACGCTGTTCCTGATTGTACAGAAGACCATGCTCGATGCCGGCGCGTACACAGCCCGCCGTCCCTTCAGGGCGCAGAGTCAGGCTGTCGCCATTGCGATCCTCAAAGGTGTACATCTCTTTTTCAACCACGTCGGTGACTTCACCAATCGCACGTTTGAATAGCGGGGTCTGCTCTACAATCGGCAAGCGGATTTCACTGTAACCGTAGCTGCCGAGCACGTTTTTCAGTGTGCCTTCAATGCGCTGCCAGATGGCCGTTTCGCCAGGCAGGTAATCGTTCATGCCGCGAATGGCTTGAATGTTTTTTGCCACGTTTATTCTCTTTCTGAATATAAAAATGAACCCTCAACGCTTCCCTCAATGTTTGGGGAGCCATGCGGGTTCAATCATACACGGGAAGCGAGGCGCTTCCCATCACGTTATTATTTTTCGACCTGCTGAACGTCAATTCGACGCGCTTCGTCCAGCTGACTGGCTTTCGCACGAATGCGTGCTTCCAGCTGGTCGATCATATCGTTGTTGTCCAGACGGTCTTTGCGCACGCCATCTTCATAGAGGCCGCTTTTCTTGTTGCCGCCGGTGACGCCGAGTGTAGAAACCAGCGCCTCACCTGGGCCATTCACCACGCAGCCGATAATCGAAACGTCCATCGGAGTGATGATATCTTCCAGGCGTTGCTCCAGCGCGTTAACCGTACCGATAACATCAAACTCCTGACGCGAACAGGTCGGACAGGCGATGAAGTTGATACCTCGCGAACGGATACGCAGCGATTTCAAAATATCGAAACCGACTTTGATCTCTTCGACCGGATCGGCCGCCAGTGATACGCGCAGCGTGTCGCCGATGCCTTCAGACAGCAGCAGACCTAAACCAATGGCGGATTTTACTGCCCCGCTGCGCGCGCCACCCGCTTCGGTGATCCCCAGATGCAGCGGCTGATCGATTTGTTTTGCCAGCAAACGATAAGACTCAACAGCGAGGAAGACGTCAGACGCTTTCACGCTGACTTTGAACTGATCGAAGTTCAGGCGATCGAGATGATCAACATGGCGCATGGCGGATTCCAGCAACGCCTGCGGCGTCGGTTCGCCATACTTTTCTTGCAGATCTTTTTCCAGCGATCCGGCGTTAACGCCAATGCGGATCGGAATGTTTTTATCGCGCGCACAGTCAACTACCATGCGAATACGCTCTTCATTACCGATATTGCCAGGGTTAATACGCAGACAATCGACGCCGTATTCCGCTACTTTCAGCGCAATGCGATAGTCGAAGTGGATGTCAGCCACCAGCGGCACGTTAACCCGCTGTTTGATGAGTTTGAACGCTTCTGCCGCGTCCATCGTCGGTACGGAGACACGGACGATATCAGCGCCAACGCGTTCCAGCGCCTTGATTTGATTGACCGTTGCTTCGACATCTGTCGTACGCGTATTGGTCATGGACTGTACGGCGATGGGAGCACCATCGCCAATCGGCACATTCCCAACGTAAATACGTGTTGATTTTCTACGTTGAATTGGAGCCTGGTTATGCATGAAAAATCTCCCGCGTTACCCGTCTGTTACTGCGCCGGTGATTGTTCGGCATT
>OJKH01000029.1_pt1 | contig 121482 bp, 122 predicted proteins | sample 1596471 | NCBI WGS metagenome assembly OJKH01 (sample SAMEA4350108, study PRJEB24818) | metagenome | biome: human; feature: gut; material: faeces | place: Denmark | collected 2013-09
CAGCCGGATAACCGGGGTTATTCGTGAAGCTGACACCGCCACCCAAATTTAGTTTCCACTGATCTTTGAAGAACCAGCCTCCTTCAAAACCAACCATCAGCTTTTTGTCTGCCCAGTTGGTAGAGAGTGCTCTGACTTCATAGTCAGTCAGCAGCCCCGAAGGGGCTGTGACATTTGTGTAACTATTGTATCCAACAGTAGCTGCTACCGTAAAGTCTCCTTTTTTAGGAGTATTGTCTTTACTACAGTTCTGTGCATTCACTGCAAGACACAGCATGGGTAGAACGGCCAACACTAAAAGTCTTTTTATTTTCATACGATACTTTTTTTAATTTGTTGTTTATTTGCCGTTACTATTGGCGATTATTCTGCAGAGTCACCTACTAAAGCTTTGATCTGAGCTAAATAATCATTGTAAATAGGTTCATTTACAGCCAAACTATTTTCAAGGCTAGCAATTAATTTCTCCTGATTTGCAATAGCCTGTTCCTCTGATACAATTGAAGCAGCATTAGCTATATTTTCATCAGCAGTAGCAATAGCTTGTTTCTGGACTAAAATCAACTGATCGTAATCAGCTAAGCCATCAGCTATACGCTGTAACGTAGAGGCCAAAGTATATTGAACAGAATAATTATGAGAAGCTTTATTGTAAGCAATTGCAGTCTCTACCTGTGCTTTGACGGCATTATCCATAACAGTTAATAAATTAGCATATGCTGTAGCATTGTCACCTGATACGGCAGCCAATATATTATTCCAGTTTTTCAAGCTATTTTCTCTATCTGTCACATCTGTAGTAGCACTATCAACTGCATCTTCCAAAGGTTGTATGTAAGCACTTAAATTACCCTCCGCTATACCCAGTTCACTCAAAGCAGTATTTTTATCTGCTTCGGTTTTAGCATCATCAAATTTCTTCTGCGCATCAGTTACAGCCTTTGCCAGACTTTTATAAGTATCAGAAGCCTTTGCATCCGTCAAAGCCTTATTAGCATCTGCAAGAGCAGCTTTACTTACACTTAAATATCTTGTTTGATTAGTAATTGCCTCATTGATACGATCCAAATTAGCAGTATATTTAGTATAAGATTGAGGCCATACTGTTCCATTAGTAGAGTCATCATTTGTATAATTCACAACTTCTCCCCAAATATCTTCCGTATCATAGTAAGACGGACCTGCTTGCTGCAATGTCCGAACATAAAGAGAGCCGTTCAAATTATTATATGCCTCCCAATAAGCTTGTCGTGCATTTTGATCAGCCGTATTTTTTTCACCTTTAATTTGGTCAAGAGCAGTCAATTTAGCATTAGCTTCCTGAGCTGCTTTCTCAGCATCAGCCTTATCTTTAGTACTATACTTCTCATATTCTGCAATTAATGCCTGAGCAACAGCTTTATTTTTTTCCTCATTAGCTATTGTTTGTTGATTGCTTAACTCCACTGACACTAAACCAGCTTTCAATCTTGCCAACTGATCTTTTGCATCAATTAAACTCTGTCTATCGCTATTGATCGTTGCCAGCAACCCATTAGCTTTACCTAACAAAGTTGTAATTCTTGTCTTATTGGCCTGATCTACTTGATCCAAAGCAGCAATAAGAGCAGCTTTAGCAGATTCTAAAGCAGCTTTGGCATTATTCAATTCAGCTTCAGCATTAATTTTAGCAGCTTCAAGTTCTGCCTCCAAAGCAGCCTGAGCTTTCTCCAATAGGATTTTTTGTTGATCTGCTTGAGCCTGCGCCAATTCGGCTTGTGCTTTTTGATAGGCGGCTTCAGCCTCTTTTATTGCAACTTCAGCTGCTGTAATGGCTTTCTTAGCATCCGCATTCGCATTATTCATGTTCGCAACAGACTCTAATTGTTTTGCTTTCGCATTACGTACCGATTCTACCGATGCCGATTCGTTGTTATCAACGCAAGCTCCCAGTGACAAAGCACCCAGGAGCACTGCTACCATCATGAGTTTCTTTTTCATAATCTCAAAATTTAAATGAATAATAGTAATAATATAAATGTTATGTTTCACTCTGTTTTTTCTCCCGCTACCGGAAAGTGTTGCTTCACCCCTCTTGGTGATTCGCTGCAAATATATCCTAATTTATCTGATAAAACAAATAAATTATGAACAAAATACAAAAATAGACAGATATTCTTTTATACCTATAAACCTAACTCTTCAGATTATGTTGTACTTTCATGCAAATGAAAAAAAGCAATATTTATATAGGTGAAATTATCAAAAATGTGATGTCTGAGAGACAGGTTACAAAGGCCGAACTCGCAAGACGGTTGGATGTTAAGCCTCAAAGTGTAGATTACTTACTGACAAGGAAAAGCATCGACACGGATACATTATACAATATTTCAATAGCGCTAGACTATGATTTTTCCCTTTTATATAGTATCAAACAAGAACAGAGAAATTCTGATAACGAAGGTATCAGATATAAACTAGGAAATGCCAAAATTATGGTAGAGATAGAATTACAGCAAGATGAAATTATAAAGCTTAATTTGAAAAAGAAAATAGCAGAACTGTTGGATGGAGGGGCTAATAAATAGATCTTCTTATACCTTATTATATATAGCGAACAAAAACTTCCAATAAAAAGATATCATCCGGGAAGAATAATTTAACAATGTTAATAAAGGCAGAAGGCTATTGGTTTTCCCTGCACAAAGAACAAAGCTTTTGCAGACAAATAACTTGTTCTTTGCATTTACAAGACTTGTTTTAACATCATGTTAAAGCTAATATTATAAACAATTAGAGTTAAGAAGCAATCAACTGAATAATAGATATATAAGCTAAAGACAAAGCTATAACAAAAAGAAAGCCCAGCTTCCAAACAGTATATATTATTAAGAATACAACAACTATAAATTAAAAAGAGTCCGGATTATATACTCAATATATCCGGACTCTGTCATTTCAAAAAATAACCAAACTAACCTTTTTTACACCAACTATCTTTATTTCCACTTTTTAAGTTCTTTCTTATCGGCAGGGGTAGCCTCTATCAAACTAATAGCAAAACCTCCACTACGGGCCAAGTCAGTGGAAATCTTCGTCTTATAAGTCACCAGACCTTTTTTAATCTGATAAGAAGTCGGATTTTTTTCATAATCCGCATCTTTACCATCGGCATATAAAGTAGCTACATATTGCTTTCCCGGTTCCAGGAAATCAAGCACAAACGTAGATGTGCGTGCATTTTCACCAGTAATTCCTCCAACGAACCAATTATTGGTGTTTTTAGCTTTACGGGCCACAGTGATGTACTCTCCCGGTTCTGCTTCAATATACTTACTTTCATCCCAGTCTACTGCTACATCTTTAATAAACTGAAAGGCATCCATATAGCGTTCATAACTCTCCGGAAGATCGGCAGCCATCTGTAATGGGCTATAAAGAGTGACATACAAAGCCAACTGTTTGGCCAAAGTAGTATGTACAAAACTATGCTCACCACTCAGGAAAGAGAGTTGAGTATCGAAAATACCCGGAGTATAATCCATCGGACCACCTATCAGACGCGTAAATGGAAGCAACGTAGTATGGAAAGGCTTATTGCCTCCGAAGGCTTCATATTCTGTACCACGGGCAGATTCATTACCAATCAGATTCGGATATGTACGGCACAATCCGGTAGGGCGAACAGCCTCGTGTGCATTCACCATAATTTTATGATCCGCAGCTTTCTTCACTGCATACAGATAATGATTATTCAGCCATTGACCGTAGTGGTGTTCACCACGCGGGATGATATTGCCAACATATCCACTCTTCACCGCATTGTAACCGTTATCTTCCATAAATTGATAAGCTTCATCCATATGACGTTCATAGTTACGCACAGATGCAGAAGTCTCATGATGCATCATCAGCTTCACTCCTTTACTTCTAGCATACTCATTCAACATTTTCACATCAAAATCAGGATACGGAGTAACGAAGTCGAACACATAGTCTTTTGACTTGCCGAACCAGTCTTCCCAGCCTTCATTCCAGCCCTCGACCAGCACCTGATCAAAACCGTGTTCGGCAGCAAAATCAATATAACGTTTCACGTTCTCATTATTGGCACCATGACGACCATTAGGCTTAGTTTTAGTATAATCGGTTTCGCCCAACTTCACTGAATAAACATCATCCGTATAAGCCCAAGTACTCTTTCCGGTAATCATTTCCCACCATACACCTACGTATTTTACAGGCTTAATCCAGGAAGTATCCTCCAGTTTGCAAGGCTCGTTCAGATTTAATGTTAATTTAGAAGCAAGAATATCACGCGCATCATCACTAACCATAATCGTACGCCATGGAGAGTGGCAAGGAGTTTGCATATATCCTTTGGTCCCTTGAGCATCAGGAGTCAACCACGATTCGAAAACAAAATTCTTATCGTCCAGATTGAGATGCATGCAAGAATAATCCACCAAAGCAGCTTCGTGCAGATTGATATACAACCCGTCGTCTGTTTTCATCTGCAAAGCAGTCTGTACACCGGTAGGAGAAAAAGGAGTTTGAGAAGCATTGGGAGTGACAGCCGTCTTCATTAAGCCGCGTATTTCAGAAAGTTTCGACCGAGTATAATCATATTCCTGCGTATCATAATCTCCCGGTATCCAGAAAGCCGTATGATCACCGGCCATAGCAAATTGAGAATGTTCCTCTTTAATTACAAAATAATTCAGATTCTTTTGTTGTGGAAATTCGTAGCGAAATCCGAGTCCGTCATTATACAGACGAAAACGAATCACCATTTTGCGATCCTGAGCTTTCTGGTCTAAAGTAATCGCAAGTTCATTATAATTATTGCGAATTTGCTTGACCTCGCCCCAAACAGGCTCCCAAGTCTCGTCAAAAGAAGAAGTTTTGGCATCAGACAACGTAAAACCGTCCATCAACCCCGGATCGTCTTTCAGTTCAAGACCCAGTTTAGAAGGTTTAATCACTTCTTTACCTTTATAAGAAAGTTCATACACAGGTTCCCCCTTCTCATTCACAGATACATTCAGTTTCAAGAGTCCGTTGGGAGAAGTAATACTTTCGGCCATTGCCACACTACTCACTAAAAGAGAGAGAAAAAAGCAAGCTAACTTAAAAGTCAGTTTTTTCATGTTCTTCATGATATGGTTCAATAAAAATTAGTAATCATGCAGCAAAGATAAGCAAGAAGCAGATTCATGTTCGATGAATAGAACCGAAACAAAGAAGAATTATCAGAAAACGTTTGCATAAACAGTTGACAGTGGTAACTTTGCCGATAAAATCAAAAAAAAGATGAAAGAGATTATTTATATATTTATCGGAGGAGGCATGGGCAGTGTAACCCGCTATCTGACACAAATCGCCGTCAACGAACGACTTAGCCCGGCTCTCTTCCCATTTCCATGGGGAACATTTGCCGTAAATATCATAGGCAGCTTATTAATCGGTTTTTTTTATTCATTTTCGGAGCGTTTCAATCTATCTTTCGAACTGAGGCTATTTCTGACCGTTGGTTTCTGTGGCGGTTTTACCACATTCTCCACTTTGGCCAACGACAGTCTGAGTTTGCTGAAAGGAGGTTTTTATGGCATATTCACCTTTTATGTATTCATCAGCATATTGCTTGGACTTTTGGCTGTATTGGCCGGAGGATATCTTGGCGAACAATTTAAATAACAAACGAATCATATATGAAGCCAACAATCAAAAAAGTACAACCCGTCAAAGTCGTAGCTCCGTTCCTTAACAGTCAGTCCGAAAGTCCGGTCCCACTGGATGCACTTACCGATCAAGAGAAAGTTTCCGATTTGTACTTCCTTAAGGGAACCGTACATCAAATAGCTAAACCTTACCTAAGTATTAATAATTGCACTTTCAAACAACAAATATTCAGCGAATGTCAGTTTAAATCAGCTCAACTGACAGACGTACGTTTTGAAAATTGCGATTTATCCAACGTTTCGTTTGCCGGAACTACTTTCTACCGGGTAGAATTTATATCTTGCAAATTGCTGGGAACCGGTTTCCCGGAAGCCACCCTCAATCATGTTTTAATGGATCATTGCTACGGACAATACATCAATCTCTCCATGGTAAAAATGCGAACAGCCCGTTTCAGCCATTGCAATTTCCGAAACGGCAGCCTGAATGACAGCAAACTGATGCCGGCAGCTTTTGATACTTGCGAATTGTTAGAAGCCGACTTTTCGCACACTTCACTCAAAGGTATCGACCTGAGAAACTCTAGAATAGCAGGTATTCAACTCAATATAGCCGATCTGAAAGGAGCCATAGTCAGTTCGTTACAAGCAATAGATCTGTTACCTCTACTAGGGGTCAAAATAGAAGACGATTGAACCTTTCTTCTCTTTTCTTTGTTTTATAATAAAAAAGTAATGATACTGATTTATAGGGAAAGAACCCGAACGGAATACCTATTAATAGTGATTCTTCCGCTTCCCATAAGTGAGTAAATTTGCAGAGACTAAAAAACAAGAGAAACAATGAAAATAGAAAAAATTACAGGACGAGAAATTCTCGACTCAAGAGGTAACCCTACAGTAGAAGTAGACGTAGTATTGGAATCAGGCATTATGGGACGTGCATCCGTTCCATCGGGTGCATCGACCGGTGAACACGAAGCGCTTGAACTCCGCGACGGTGATAAACATCGTTATGGCGGCAAGGGTGTACAGAAAGCAGTAGAGAACGTCAATAAAGTCATTGCTCCGCATCTGATCGGTATGTCGGCCCTCGACCAAATAGGCATTGATCATGCCATGTTGGCATTGGATGGAACAAAGACAAAAGCCAAACTGGGTGCCAACGCTATTCTGGGTGTTTCGCTTGCCGTAGCTAAAGCTGCTGCCAACTATCTCGATATTCCTCTTTACAGATACATCGGAGGTACGAATACGTATGTATTGCCTGTACCAATGATGAACATCATTAATGGAGGCTCACACAGTGATGCTCCGATAGCCTTCCAGGAGTTTATGATCCGTCCGGTAGGTGCAAGTTCTTTTAAAGAAGGGTTGCGCATGGGTGCCGAAGTATTCCATGCTTTGAAAAAAGTATTGAAAGACCGTGGTCTGAGTACAGCTGTCGGTGATGAAGGCGGTTTTGCTCCCAACCTGGAAGGAACAGAAGATGCACTTAACTCTATTCTTGCCGCTATCAAAGCTGCAGGCTACGAACCGGGCAAAGATGTAATGATTGGCATGGACTGCGCCTCTTCCGAATTCTATCATGACGGTATTTACGATTACACCAAATTTGAAGGTGAAAAAGGCAAAAAACGTACAGCTGACGAACAAATTGACTATTTGGAAAAACTTATCAACGAATATCCGATTGATTCCATTGAGGATGGTATGAGCGAAAATGACTGGGAAGGCTGGAAGAAATTGACTCAACGCATCGGGGATCGCTGTCAGTTGGTAGGCGACGATTTATTCGTAACTAACGTTGACTTCCTGGCAAAAGGTATCGAAAAGGGTTGCGCTAACTCTATCCTGATCAAGGTTAATCAAATCGGTTCACTGACAGAGACACTGAACGCTATTGAAATGGCACACCGCCATGGATATACGACAGTCACTTCACACCGCTCAGGCGAAACAGAAGATGCAACCATTGCAGATATTGCCGTAGCAACCAACAGCGGACAAATCAAGACCGGTTCTTTAAGCCGTTCGGACCGTATGGCAAAATACAATCAGCTGCTTCGTATTGAAGAAGAGTTGGGAGACCGCGCCGTATACGGATATAAACGAATTGTAGTAAAAGGCTAAACAAAATCATGATAGCATAGCATGATAAAAGGTTAGTTATTTATAATAATTGAATGTAAATGCGAAAAGGGATGTATCATAAACAGGTTCATCCCTTTCCTTTTTCATGAACCATCAGAAGAATAAACGCAAAAAAGCACCCCGGCAGTGCCGAGATGCTTTTCCTTTTTTGAGCCTCTTGTCGGATTCGAACCAACGACCCCGAGATTACAAATCACGTGCTCTGGCCAACTGAGCTAAAGAGGCAAGTGGGTAAGCTTACTATATCGCGCCGCTACAACCAACTACCTTTGCTGCGATCAAGCCCTGGAGGATTCGAAGGGAGCTGGCCGTATAGGACTTACCCGAGTGCAAAGGTAGGTATTTTTATTAAACCTGCAATAGGGGATCGGTACTTTTTTGCATGCTTTACCGGTAAGCTCCTACTTTTCAGATATTTAAAATCGAAAAAAAAATGTTTTTTTTCTGACCGGATAGCTTTATTAACTTTAACAGGCATAAATTCCATACCAAACAATATTATTTGTACCTTTGTGCGCTATTTATTAATAAAATGACAGAAAGCAGAAGTAACTTACAAAAATATGCCATGCATTTTGGCACCTATATGGGAGTATACTGGATACTTAAGTTCATTCTATTCCCATTGGGATTGTCCATTCCGTTTCTTTTATTCCTGTTTTTCGGGCTTACTTTAGGAGTTCCGTTCATGGGATATTATTATGCACGTACCTATCGTGACAAAGTATGTGGCGGCTCGATCCGCTTCCTGCAAGCATGGGTATTCATCGTTTTTATGTATATGTTTGCGGCACTCCTCACGGCAGTGGCCCACTACATTTATTTCCGGTTCATCGACCATGGTTTCATTGTAAACACTTACATGGGAATGTTTGACGAACTGACCAATAAAGAAGTACCGGGAATAGAAGGGTACATCAGCCAACTGAAAGAAGTGATGGAAATGATCAGTACATTGACACCGATAGACATTACTATGCAACTGATGTCACAGAATGTGTTCTATGGCAGCATATTGGCTGTCCCCACTGCCTTGTTTGTGATGAGAAAGCCCAAATCACCGGAGGTGCAACCTCTATAGTTTGTAATATCTAATTTATAAGTAAAATGGATATATCTGTTGTCGTACCATTGTTCAATGAAGAAGAATCCATTCCGGAGCTTTTTGCCTGGATTGAAAGAGTGATGAAGGCCAATGGCTTTTCATACGAAGTTATCTTTGTAAATGATGGTAGTACCGACCGTTCTTGGGAAATTATCGAAGAACTTCAGAAACAGTCGTCCACTGTGAAAGGGATCAAATTCCGACGAAACTACGGAAAATCCCCGGCTCTGTACTGTGGTTTTGAACGTGCCGAAGGAAATGTAGTGATCACGATGGATGCCGACCTACAGGATAGTCCCGATGAAATACCGGAATTATACCGTATGATTACTGAAGACGGATATGACCTTGTTTCAGGCTATAAACAGAAAAGATACGACCCGCTGTCGAAAACTCTACCTACCAAACTATTTAATGCCACGGCACGTAAAGTTTCAGGGATTCATAATCTGCACGACTTTAATTGCGGATTGAAAGCTTATCGCAAAGCTGTTGTAAAAAACATCGAAGTATACGGAGAGATGCATCGCTACATCCCGTATCTGGCTAAGAATGCCGGATTCCAGAAAATAGGCGAAAAGGTGGTGCACCATCAAGCACGTAAATTCGGAAAAACTAAATTTGGAGGATGGAATCGCTTCTTTAACGGATATCTCGATTTAATCTCTCTTTGGTTCCTCTCAAAGTTTGGAATTAAACCAATGCACTTTTTCGGTTTATTAGGCTCATTGATGTTTATACTGGGATTTATTTCAGTGGTTATTGTCGGAGCCAGTAAATTATATAGTATGAATCACGGTATGCCTTATCGGCTGGTAACAGATTCTCCCTATTTCTATCTGTCGTTGACTGCCATGATTATTGGAACACAACTCTTTTTGGCAGGATTTCTTGGCGAACTGATTTCACGCAACGCCCCGGAACGCAATAATTATCAGATAGAAAAAATAATATAACGAACGATTAATGAAACCTGTACGATGAAAAAATTAATAAAACTGGTACTCTTCCTGATGGTAGCCTATCCACTAACGGGGGCTATCCTTTCGGCTTGCTCGGAAGAGAGTGATTGCTCCATGACCGGACGCCCGATGGTCTACGCCAAAATGTATACCATCAATCTGGAAACCAAGGCTGTACTGAATGACACCCTCGATTCATTGAGTGTGACAGCATTCGGAACTGATTCAATAATCATCAATAACCAGAAAAAGGTACATGATATCGCTCTCCCACTACGCTATACAAGTGACTCGACTATTCTTGTGTTTCATTACACCCGGTTGTTAAGAGATACGATGGTGATCCTGCAAACCAATACTCCTTACTTTCAGTCGATGGATTGCGGATACAGTATGAAACAAAATATCATCAGTATTCATCCGATTGATTATACGGAAACCAATAAAAAGAAATATCATAGCATAGACTCTCTATATATCAAATCAAATGCAGCTAACATTAATGGAACAGAAAATCTCAAAATATTCTACCGCTACAATCGTTAGCCTGCTGTGCCTCATATTCAGCCTTCCGCTCCAAGCACAACAGCAAAGACCCGGTGCACGTCCTGCTGTCAAGCAGAAAGCAAAAGAGGAGATAAAAGCGGATACGATTCCCTTTTACAATGGAACGTATGTCGGTGTGGACTTATTCGGGTTGGGCAGTAAACTACTCGGAGGAGATTTTCTAAGTTCTGAGGTAAATGTGAGAGTAAACTTAAAAAAGAAATTTATTCCTACAGTAGAAATCGGTTTCGGACAAACAGATACCTGGAGTGATACCGGTATCCATTATAAAAGTGCCGCTCCTTATTTTCGCGTTGGGGCTGACTATAATGTTGTTAAAGAATATTTGTATGTAGGACTACGTTATGGATTTAGCAGTTTCAAGTACGACATCTCAAGTACACCTTTTTCTGACCCTATTTATGGAGGCAGTATGGCTAATCCCGGATTGATAGACGGCATTTGGGGAGGAAGCGTACCTTATCATTACAACGGACTGAAATCTAACATGCAATGGCTTGAGCTGGTGGCCGGAGTCAATGTTCAAATCTATAAAAGCTTCTATATGGGATGGACCTTACGCTTTAAATTTAAAACAGCGAGCTCGATCAGCGAACATGGAAATCCATGGTATGTACCGGGTTTTGGTGAATATGACTCCTCAAACATAGGTATCACATATACACTGATTTATAAATTACCATTTTAACGACATGACAGGATTAGAGATTTGGCTACTTGCAATTGGTTTAGCGATGGATTGCCTCGCTGTCTCTATTGCAAGTGGTATTATTTTAAGGCGTATTCAATGGAGGCCTATGCTCATCATGGCATTTTTTTTCGGACTTTTCCAGGCTATAATGCCTTTATTGGGGTGGTTAGGAGCAAGCACATTCAGCCACCTTATCGAATCGGTCGATCACTGGATTGCCTTTGCTATTCTGGCCTTTCTAGGCGGACGAATGATCAAAGAATCTTTTAAAGAAGAAGATTGCTGCCAAAGATTTAACCCTGCAAGCCTGAAAGTAGTGATAACAATGGCCGTTGCAACCAGCATTGATGCATTGGCCGTAGGAGTATCCTTTGCTTTTCTGGGTATCAAAAGCTGTTCGTCTATCCTTTACCCGGCAGGAATCATCGGATTTGTTTCTTTTTTTATGTCCCTTATAGGATTAATCTTCGGCATTCGCTTCGGATGCGGCATTGCCAGAAAACTTCGTGCTGAATTATGGGGAGGAATCATACTGATCCTTATTGGAACGAAAATATTAATCGAACACTTATTTTTTAATAATTAGCTATCAACCTCAAACAACAAAAGTCTGTGTAATCATAAACAGATTTGTTGCTTACTTACTTTTTACTTATTATGGAAAAGAAAACAAGAAAAAGCTTCATTTGGCTAGCTATCCTGCTGTTGGGAACAATTTGGATACTAGCCCAACGAAATAAACAAATACCTTACAACAGTATCAATGGGCTTGTATTCGGCACAGTATATAATATTACCTATCAATATGACGGCAATCTGAAAGCGGAGATCGATGCCGAATTAAAAAAATTCGACGGTTCACTTTCTCCATTCAATGATACATCTGTCATTACCCGTGTTAATCGTAATGAAGAAATCGTCACAGACACTTTCTTCCAAACCTGTTTTAACCGATCTATGGAGATCTCAGCCGAAACTCGCGGAGCTTTCGATATCACAGTAGCCCCATTAGCCAATGCCTGGGGATTCGGTTTCAAAAAAGGAGCCTTCCCCGACTCGATCATGATAGATAGTCTACTCCAAATCACAGGATACCAAAAAGTTAAACTGGAAAACGGCAAAGTGATCAAAGAAGACCCTCGGGTGATGCTAAGTTGTAGTGCTGTAGCCAAAGGATATTCCGTAGATGTAGTAGCCCGGTATTTGGATAGCAAAGGTATCAAAAACTATATGGTAGATATAGGTGGCGAACTGGTGGTAAAAGGGGTGAATCCCAAAGAGGAAGCATGGAGAATCGGCATAAACAAGCCTGTAGACGATTCCTTGTCGCTTAACCAAGAGATACAAACAACATTAAAACTGACCAATGTAGGTATAGCAACTTCCGGAAACTATCGCAACTTTTACTACAAAGATGGCAAGAAGTATGCCCACACCATCGACCCACGTACCGGATATCCGGTTCAACATAATATTCTTTCAGCAACCGTAGTTGCCGACGATTGTATGACTGCCGACGCATTAGCCACAGCTTTTATGGTAATGGGGCTGGATGAAGCGGAAGCTTTTACAAAATCACACCCCAACATAGGTGCTTATTTTATCTACAGTGATGAAAAAGGGGAGGTGAAAAGCTATTTTACAAAGAACATGAAGCAATATCTTGACAAATAGCGTGAATACCTGCTCCCATAACCGGCCCCATGGGAGCAGGTATTCAGAATGACCGGCACAGAAATTACCAAAAAAGCAAGTTGATTCCGAAGCAAGAATAACGCATTATCAATAAGCATATTATCTCTTTTTAAAGCATCTTTATCTCAGCTCGGGTACGCAGGTTCACGAACCCACATACCCGGGCATATGGGCCAAGATAAGCTCCCTACCATTTTCACTAAAGATACCAAGAAAAACAAACTGCTTTAAATGGTATAAACGGATAGGATAACAGATACATCTATCTGCATATCAAACCAAATGCTTTTGACACCCCATACCGGCACAAACCGCCTACCTCATAAACACGAAATATACCGCTGCTATCAAGCAGACAAAAGCTGCCACATGATTCCAATGCAGTGACTCCCCTTTAAATAATAAGGTAGAAAAAACGGTAAATATAATCAGTGTGATCACCTCTTGGATAATTTTAAGTTGCATCAATGAAAACGGCCCTCCGTTTCCGCTGAACCCCAGCCGGTTGGCAGGAACCTGACAAGAATACTCAGCCAACGCAATCACCCATGAAAACAAAACCACGCCATACAAAGGCCAATTACTGATTATTTTTGTTTCCTGTAGCTTCAAATGCCCGTACCAGGCAAATGTCATAAAAATGTTGGAAACGACCAACAACGAAATAGCATAAATACCTTTCATATTTTATTCAAAATTAAAACTCCACTTCTTTGGGTAACAATTCTTCCTGTACATTTGTCATGCTCCCCCACAGACTGTACCGAGCCTCCGGATTCATCTTTTCCAATTGTCGGAGTATCCCCTTCATATCGCTACGGCTCGATTGGGATTCATAAGGACAATTTTTCACTTGCTTGCGATATCCCCTTATTTGCGCCAACTCCAACAAATCCGCTTCATGCACCAGGCACATCGGGCGAATAATGGTCATATCAAATTTGTTCATTACCAAACGTGGTGGCATTGTACTGAATGCACCCTGATAGGTAATGTTCATTAATAAAGTTTCCAAAATATCGTCCATATGGTGTCCAAGGGCTATTTTATTGCAACCCTGCTCTTTAGCAACAGTAAACAGAGCTTTCCTCCGGTTCCATGAACAGAGAAAACAAGGTGATTTACGCGTATCGGTAGAAGGGTCGAAAGAAGTCTCGTAGACAACTAAAGGAACACCATTCTTTTCAGCATGTTCACGGAGGTAGTCCCAATCACTCTGGTATGGAATATTCTTCATAACCACATGTACAGCTACCACCGAAAAACGAGGTTTGAAAATATGCGAACGTTTACCCAGCAATTCGACTAATGCCAGGGAATCTTTTCCTCCTGAAAGGCCAACAAGCACTTTGTCACCCTCTTCAATTAACCCATATTGAACCATACCTTTGTTAAAACGCTTTTCGATACGCCGAATGGTTTTCTCTTCTTCCGTAAACTGTGCCATAACTCTTTTGAAAAATCGGCTGCAAAAGTAAGAGAAAAGAATGATTTAAAGAAGAATTAACATAATAGAAGAAGAGAAAAAAGGTTTATTTCCAATTAATTTGTATTTTTGAACTTCTGAATAATAACCCAAGACCATTTATGAAGAAAAAAAATATCCTATTCTTTCTATTATGCTTTCTCCTGACAAGCCTATCGGCACAAACTTTGGAACAAGCAAGAGGCATGTATGGCAGAGGGCAATACGCTGAAGCCAAACCTGTTTTTCAAAAATATGTCAAATCGCAACCGGCAAACGGTAATTACAACCTATGGTACGGTGTGTGTTGCCTCAAAACAGGTAATGCTGCCGAGGCCCTAAAATACCTGGAGATGGCAGTAAAGAAACGCATTCCGAGCGGACAACTATATCTGGCTCAGACTTATAATGATTTATACCGCTTTCAAGATGCAGTAGATTGCTACGAAGAATACATTGCAGACTTGTCTAAACGCAAAAAACCGACAGAAGAAGCCGAGCAGCTTTTAGAAAAGGCTAAAGGAAACCTTCGCATGCTGAAAGGGGTGGAAGACGTATGTGTTATTGACAGTTTTGTAATAGACAAAGCCAATTTCCTCAAAGCTTATAAAATCAGTGAAGAATCCGGAAAGCTCTTCACTTACAATGACTATTTCAAGACGAAAGGCTATCATCCGGGAACAGTTTACGAAACAGAAATCGGAAACCGTATTTACTACAGCGAGCAGGGAGAAGAGAGTCTGAATATTCTGTCTAAAACCAAGATGCTGGACGAGTGGAGTCAGGGAAAACCACTTCCGGGAAGTATCAACGCCTCCGGAAATGCCAATTATCCGTATGTCCTGTCGGATGGAGTGACCATTTATTATGCCTCGGATGGTGATGGCTCCATGGGAGGATATGACATTTTTGTAACCCGATATAACACAAACACTGATACCTATCTGGTACCGGAAAACGTGGGTATGCCTTTCAACTCACCTTATAACGACTACATGTATGTCATTGATGAATATAATAATTTAGGATGGTTTGCTTCTGATAGGTATCAACCTGAAGATAAAGTTTGTATCTACGTATTCGTACCCAATGATTCTAAACGAACTTACAACTACGAAGCTATGGAACCGGAAAAAATGATTGAACTAGCCCAGCTCCATTCTCTAGAGAGCACTTGGAAAGACTCTAAAATAGTGGATGATGCCCGTCAACGACTTGAAGCGGTTATCAACCATAAACCGGCTGTAGAACAAAACTTTGATTTTGAATTTATCATTGATGACCACTCTACCTACCATCACTTAACGGATTTCAAGTCTCCAAAAGCCAAACAACTGTACCTGAAATATGAACAGATGGAAAAAGATTACCGCCAGCAAACCGATAAACTGAAGAGCCAGCGTGAAGGATTCGCACGGTCTAATAAAGACGAACAAAGTAAAATGGCACCGGCTATCCGCGATCTTGAGAAGAGGGTACTTCAGATGTCAGAAGAACTGGATAAACAGGCTATTGAAGTCCGGAATGCAGAAAAACAAAACTTAAAATAACAAACTATGGATGTACTGATCATCATTGCACTGATAGCCGCCGCAGTAATACTCTTTTTAGTTGAACTGTTCGTAATTCCGGGTATCAGCCTCGCCGGTATTTCAGCTTTGGTCTGCATTATCTATGCAAACTATTATGCTTTTGCTAACCTGGGAACAGGTGCAGGGTTTATAACACTTATTATATCGGGAATTGCCTGTATCGGTTCGCTTGTCTGGTTCATGCGGTCGAAAACCTTGGATAAATTGGCATTGAAGAAAGACATAACATCCAAAATAGACCGAAGCGCTGCCGAAAAAGTAAAAGTTGGCGATACAGGTATCACGATTACCCGACTGGCTCAAATTGGCAATGCTGAAATCAATGGCAATATCATAGAGGTCAAGTCAATGGACGGATTACTGAATGAAAAAACTCCGATTGTTGTCAATCGGATCACTGATGGAATAATCTTTGTCGAAAAATTAAAATCCTAATATTCACTTAAAATCAAGCACAATTATGAATGTCGAACCTATGTATCTGACTATCTTCTTGATAGCGGGAGGTATTATCTTCCTGGTTCTTTTCTTTCATTATGTACCTTTTTTTCTATGGCTATCAGCCAAAGTATCAGGAGTTAATATCTCTTTGGTACAACTTTTTCTGATGCGTATCCGTAATGTTCCGCCATACATCATCGTACCGGGTATGATTGAAGCACATAAAGCAGGTCTGAGCAACATCACCCGTGATGAACTTGAAGCACACTATCTGGCAGGCGGACACGTAGAACGGGTAGTCCATGCATTGGTATCTGCATCGAAGGCCAATATCGAACTTCCATTCCAAATGGCTACTGCAATTGATCTTGCAGGTCGCGATGTCTTCGAAGCCGTGCAGATGTCGGTTAATCCTAAAGTTATCGACACACCACCCGTAACAGCTGTTGCGAAAGACGGTATCCAGCTGATAGCCAAAGCACGTGTGACGGTACGTGCCAATATTCGCCAATTGGTGGGTGGTGCCGGCGAAGATACAATCCTGGCACGTGTAGGTGAAGGTATCGTTTCGTCAATCGGTTCCTCTGAAAACCATAAGTCAGTACTTGAGAATCCTGATTCCATATCAAAACTAGTGCTGCGCAAAGGACTCGATGCCGGTACTGCATTTGAAATTCTCTCTATTGATATCGCTGATATTGATATAGGTAAGAATATTGGTGCTGCCCTGCAAATAGACCAGGCAAATGCCGACAAGAATATCGCGCAGGCAAAAGCGGAAGAACGCCGCGCAATGGCTGTGGCTACCGAACAAGAAATGAAAGCCAAAGCGGAAGAGGCCCGTGCTAATGTAATTCAGGCAGAAGCGGAAGTTCCAAAGGCCATGGCTGAAGCTTTCCGTAGTGGAAATCTCGGTATTATGGATTATTATAAAATGAAAAATATTCAAGCTGATACATCAATGCGTGAAAACATAGCTAAACCTATCGGTGGAGCTACCAGTAAACCGTTGAGCGATTAGAGAAAGCATTTCACCACAAACAACAGAGAGCAGTATAACCGCCGGAGAGAACAATTTCGGGAAACAAGCGGTTAATCCATGTAGTTTGTGGTGAACATATTTATTAAACTAAAACCTTTCAATAACATGAAAAAGTATTTTCCTTCCTCCGAATTAATTATCAACGAAGACGGTTCGGTATTCCATTTACATGTAAAGCCGGAATGGTTGGCAGACAAAGTAATATTGGTAGGTGATCCCGGACGGGTGGCACTCGTAGCTTCTCACTTCGAAAATAAAGAATGTGAAGTGGAAAGCCGCGAATTTAAAACGGTTACCGGAACTTATAAAGGCAAACGGATAACTGTCGTTTCTACCGGTATCGGTTGTGACAATATCGATATCGTGGTCAATGAACTGGATGCTTTGGCAAATATCGACTTCCAGACTCGGGAAGAAAAAGAGCACCTCCGCTCTTTAGAGTTAGTTCGCATCGGTACATGCGGAGGATTGCAACCCAACACACCGGTCGGCACATTCGTCTGTTCTGAAAAGTCAATCGGCTTTGACGGACTGTTGAACTTCTATGCCGGACGCAATGCTGTTTGTGACCTTCCCTTTGAACGGGCATTTCTGAATCACATGGGCTGGTCCGGTAACATGTGTGCTCCCGCACCTTATGTTATTGATGCCAATGCAGAATTAATAGACCGTATTGCGCAAGAAGATATGGTGCGCGGTGTTACTATTGCAGCCGGTGGTTTCTTCGGACCGCAAGGACGCGAACTCCGTGTTCCCTTGGCGGACCCTAAGCAGAATGATAAAATCGAAAAGTTTGAATATAAAGGTTACAAGATAACCAACTTCGAAATGGAGAGTTCCGCCCTTGCCGGCCTCAGCAAGCTGATGGGACACAAAGCCATGACCGTTTGTATGGTTATAGCTAACCGCTTGATCAAAGAAGCGAACACAGGCTATAAGAATACCATCGATACATTAATTAAAACAGTTCTCGATCGAATCTGATGAATTTATCATTTGCCGCCATTGACTTTGAAACCGCCACAGGATACATGGAAAGTGCTTGTGCGGTAGGTATCGTTACCGTTACAGACGGAGAGATTACAGACGAATATTACAGCCTGATTCAACCACCGGAGAATGAATATTGGCGTGCAAATATGCTTGTACATGGAATAACGCCGGGAATGACAGAGTCACTCCCGGGATTTCATGCCATCTATCCCGAAGTCAAAAAGCGCTTACAAGGCAACGTAGTAGTTGCGCACAATGAACAATTCGACCGCAATGTACTGAAGAATACCATGCGGATGTACGGACTGGATTATGATGAGTTATCGCTTCCTGAACGTTGGGAATGTACCTGCCGCATCTATCGTTCTTTAGGATACAAGCCGGTCAACCTAAGCGCCTGTTGCGAACGGGAAGGCATCGAACTTAAACACCACGAAGCACTTTCCGATGCCCGGGGATGTGCAAAGCTATATCTCAATTTCCTTGAAAAATACCGTCCGCTCAGTACCCTATGGTGAAACGCTCCTGATGATGCTCCGGCTTCTCAAGCTCATCAATCATGGCAGCCGCATAATCTTCCACAGATATATGACTGTTACCTACCATATCCACAATCATCTCATCTTTCCCCAGGCGATATCTGCCTGTACGTACTCCAGGAGCCATATCTGCCGCCGGCGAGAAGAAAACCCAGTCAACCTCTTTTTCTTTCTTCAGAAAATCAAGATAAAAATCACTCAAGGCTCTCACACCAGGCAATATCTTTTCGGGAACTTCTCCCGAATCGACCAGTCGGATGCCGGGAGCAATAAACAGTGAACCGGCACCACCCACCATCAAAAAACGATTAACTCCAGCCTTTTTTACACCATCGATAATCGTCAGATAAACCTCAATGGTTTCCTTGTATATATCGGGATTATTCCACCCCGGGTTGAAAGCACTGATCACGGCATCAGCACCTTTACAAACCTTACAGACTTCATCCAATGAAGAAACATCAGCTCTCTTCACTTCCAGATTTTCATTCTCTATCTTGATCTTTTCAGGATGACGAACTACCGCCGTCACATGGAATCCACGGTTCAAAGCTTCATTCAGAATAGCCGAACCGACGAAGCCGCTGGCCCCGATTAGTACTACTTTCTTCATAATCCAATTTATCTTTATAGCATTATTTACTACAGAACATACTATATGATAAATTGTTGCATTGAAAGACCGACTATTCCTCCCTCCTATAAATAAGTTTCGATCGTTTCTTTCAGCTTCTCCAGAGGATATGGTTTTGCAATCACTTCATTACACCCTGCTTCAAGAGCTCGCTCTCCTTCCGGACAAAAGGCATATGCTGTAATTGCTATAATCGGTATCTCTTGCGAGATAGCACGAATTTTTGCTGTTGCCTGAATACCATTCATCACCGGCATTCGGATATCCATCAAAATCAAGTCGGGCTTCTCGCGTATGAAACTCTTCACAGCTTCTTCTCCATTAGGCACCCAAAGAATCGTATATTCTTTTTTCAGAAAGGCATTAATCTGCAGATAACTGGACTCCACATCTTCCGCAATCAGTATCTTCTTCTGCCGGTTCTCCACTCCCATATTACCCGCTGCGTTTTCTCTTTTGCCAACCACAACTTCCTGTACTTGCCTATTGGGCAAATAAAGAATGAAAGTACTCCCCTGCCCAAGCTCGGATTCCACTTCAATCCGACCGCCCAACCGCTCTACAATACTCTTACAGATAGGTAATCCCAGCCCTGTTCCTTGTACAAAATCATTCAACTTCTCAAAGCGGGTAAATATCAAAGGTAATTTCTCTTTGGAAATACCGCAGCCGGTATCTGTTACATAAAGTTTAACCCATTCTTCCTCTTTTACAAGTCCGAAAGTAATGCTACCCTCAATGGTATTTTTAATTGCATTCGACAAGAAATTGAACAATACCTGCGTCACCCGATTCCTATCTGTCGAAATCCAAATTTCTTCTGATGGACGAATCACATTCAGCTCGACTCCTTTCTTCATTTTAAGACGATGTACTTTATCCACTTCATCTACCAATCCGCTCATTTCCGTCAACTGACAATGCATTTCCGACTTACCCGACTCGATTCGTGACAAATCGAGAATATCATTAATCAGTTGTAACAGTAGATTGCTATTCTGCTGAATGATCCCTAAATACTCTTCTTTCTCCTTTTCATCCTCAGTCAAAGCTATAATTTCCGAAAAGCCCACAATAGCATTTAAAGGAGTACGTATCTCATGACTCATATTGGCCAGAAATACTGATTTCATCCGATCAGCCTCTTCTGCCCGTTGCTTGGCTTCAAGTAGCTCTTGCGAACGTCGCATCCGATCACCAATATCATGAATCAAGGCCAGCACCTTATTTCCCTCAAACGGAGCAATGCGTGCCTGAAAAAAATGTCTGCCGGCTTCGACATCCACAGGATACTCTATTTCTTTTAACTTTCCACTTTTTAGGCATTCATGAATACTGCTAATAAACAAGTCACTGACCTCAGAAGAATAAATAGATCGCCCATCTGCTCCTTTCAACACTTCCACCGGATGCAACAACTCTGTATCGGGTGCCATCAATACATCCGTAATAAAAAAATTATCATCAAAAATAAATATGAACTCCGGTAGTGCTTCAATAATTTTCCGGTTTCGTTCCTCAAGCTGCCTGATCTGTGCTTCTTTTTCACAACGTGAAGTGATATTGGCAGTATATGCTATAATTTTATCAGAGCCATTCTCCTTATTCTTCTTATAAGCAATAAAATTATCTTCAAGCCAAATTGTTTCTCCTTGCCTCCCTACACAACGTACCACAATTTGGGAGATTTTGGTTTCCGATTCAAGCATCCGCGCAAAAGTCGTTTGGTAAGAGATAACATCCTCCGGATGGACAAACCGATAAAAGTCATTAATATCTCTGAATATGATTCCGGCCTCCTTCAACCCTAAAATATGGAAATATTCATCTGTGAAATTACACTCTCCTGTAGGAATGTCATATTCCCAAAATGCAATCTGATGTCCTGCCAGGACAGAAGTGATTTTCTGATAATTATCTTTCAAATTCTCAAGGTTTCCGGTATCAGGGAATGAATCCAGTGTGTGTGCCATAGCCATAAAGTTTGTCTTGCTGTATGCGAACAAAGATAAAATAATAAAGTATAACTTCTATCTGTTTGCTCTGTTTTTTACCAAGAAAGCTCTATCTTTGCCTCTCAAAATGAATTAGATAATGAATCAAGACACAATTTGCGCCATAGCAACCGCTCAAGGAGGAGCCATCGGAAGCATTCGTGTTTCCGGTCCTGAAGCTATTACCATCACCGGCCGTATTTTTACCCCGGCCAAATCCGGAAAGCTGCTGAGTGAACAGAAACCTTATACGCTTACTTTCGGCCGAATTTATAACGGAGAAGAAATGATAGATGAAGTTCTTGTCAGTCTCTTCCGGGCTCCACACTCTTATACAGGGGAAGACAGCACTGAAATCACCTGTCACGGATCATCTTATATTTTACAACAAGTGATGCAACTACTGATTAAGAACGGGTGTCGCATGGCGCAACCGGGAGAATATACTCAACGAGCGTTTCTTAATGGTAAAATGGATTTAAGTCAGGCCGAAGCCGTTGCCGACCTGATTGCCTCTTCCTCTGCTGCTACCCACCGTCTTGCCTTGAGTCAAATGCGAGGTGGCTTTAGCAAAGAATTGACAACTCTACGTGAAAAACTGCTGAACTTCACTTCAATGATTGAACTGGAGCTGGACTTCAGTGAAGAAGATGTAGAGTTTGCGGACCGTTCCGCCCTACGCCGACTGGCTGACGAGATAGAAGAAGTCATTGCACGTCTGGCCAATTCGTTCAGTGTAGGGAATGTCATAAAAAATGGTGTACCGGTAGCTATTATCGGAGAAACCAATGCAGGAAAATCAACTCTACTGAATGTCCTGCTGAATGAAGACAAGGCTATTGTAAGCGATATTCACGGCACTACACGGGATGTCATCGAGGATACTGTGAATATAGGTGGCATCACTTTCCGTTTTATCGATACAGCCGGTATCCGGGAGACCAGTGATACGATCGAAAGCCTGGGTATCGAACGGACTTTTCAAAAACTCGATCAGGCAGAGATTGTACTGTGGATGATTGATTCGGCTGACGCAATTTCACAGTTAACACTGCTCTCCGATAAGATTCTTCCTCGTTGTGAACACAAACAATTGATTTTAGTCTTTAATAAGGTAGAACTGATAAATGAAACTCAGAAAAACGAACTTGCCTCACAATTTTCTGAGCATATAGGTTCGGAAATAGAATCTATTTTTATTTCTGCGAAACAACGTTTGTACACGGATGAACTCCAACAGAGACTCGTAGCAGCCGCTCATTTACCAGCAGTCACCCAGAATGATGTCATTGTAACAAACGTCCGCCATTACGAAGCACTAACACGTGCGCTGGATGCAATTCACCAGGTACAAGAAGGATTGGACGCAAATATCTCCGGAGATTTTCTGTCACAAGACATACGCGAATGTATTTTCCATTTATCCGATATAGCAGGGGAAGTGACAAATGATATGGTGCTGCAAAATATATTTGCGCATTTCTGCATCGGAAAATGAAGTAAACAAAACGGAAAACAAAAGGCATACAAAACGGGTGTAATAAATGATAGATAACAGCTAATCAATCAATATCTTACATATAATAAAAGACAATATATTTTTTTCTCTGATTATACCCGTTTTATTATTTTTTTGTTGTTAATTTGTTGCTCGTATCGAAAACAGCAACAAAAGCAACAAAAATTATGGGAAAATCAAAAGAACCTATAAGGCTCAGACAAAGAAAGACCGCTTCGGGGAATATCACGTTATACCTCGACATCTACCTGAACGGGAACAGGTCTTATGAATATTTGAAACTCTATCTTATCCCTGAAACAAACAGAAAGGATAAAGAGAAGAACCGGCAGACGCTTCAACTCGCCGAGGCTATAAAAGCCAAACGGATTGTTGAACTTCAAAACGGAGAGTACGGCTTTAACGCCGCCTACAAGCTTGAAACAAATTTCCTTGACTATTACCGGGCAATGTGCGAGAAACGTCATGGCAATCCTGAAAGCCGGGGTAATTGGGGTAATTGGTATAGTTGTCTCAAACACCTTGAACGATATTGTAAACCGAATACAACCTTCAAGGAAGTGACCCCTGAATGGATTATTGGTTTCCGTGAATACCTTGACAAAACCGCCCGTTGCCGGGACAAACGTAAAATCGTCACAACGGAAGAAGTGACAAAACCGCTTTCACAGAATAGCAAAGTCAGTTACTTCAATAAACTTAGAGCCTGCATCAATCAGGCATTTGAAGACAGGATAATGCCGCATAACCCGCTTCGGGGTGTTGAGGGGTTCAAGCAGGCAGAAACAGAAAGAAGTTATCTGACCCTGAAAGAAGTCAAGGCTATGGCAGCGGCACATTGCAAATACCCAGCCTTGAAAAATGCGTTCATGTTCTCTTGCCTGACAGGTCTCCGCAAATCAGATATTGAGAAACTCCGTTGGCGTGAAGTCCAACAACAAGGCGAGTTTACCCGGATAATTTTCAAACAGAAAAAAACAGGCGGGCAAGAATACCTTGACATCAACCCGCAGGCGATTCAGTACATGGGAGTTCGCCGTGAACCTGATGACCGTGTTTTTGTCGGTTTCAAATACAGTGCCTATATGCTGGCTGAATTAAGAATGTGGACGATTAGGGCAGGGATAACAAAAGACATTACATTTCATTCCGGACGCCACACCTTTGCCGTCTTGATGCTTGACCTCGGGGCTGAAATCTACACGGTTCAGAAGCTTCTCGGGCATAAGGAACTTTCAACAACGCAAATATATGCAAAGATTCTTGACAAGAAGAAACAAGAAGCGGTTGCAATGATACCTGACATCTTTAGTGCTGATGACAAAGAAGAATAATGCAGAACGGGGCGGCTTTATGGCTTAGCCCCTGTTCTTTGTTCGTAAAAATCCCCCTCGCCTGTCAGAAGCCAACGGGGAGAAACTTTGTATTCCCGCACAAGATAGGAAAGCCAAGCGGGTTGAAAAATATCCCTTGACATATCTTTTTCAAGACTGTTCAAATTCCAACGATTAATGTCAAATTCACGGGTAAAAGTCTGTTTGCCCCTTATCTTCCCATCATCTTTCAATCTATACAGGGCTTCAAAGAAACGGCGTATTATCTTCTGGCTGTCTTCTGTTTGCATAATTCTTCTGATTTAGCCGTTGCTGCGGCAAATTTCATATTTATTTCTTCTTCTCGTATATTTAGACGTTCCCGCCATGATTGAAGCGTTTCGGGGCTGAAATTGGCATTTTCCCCGTTCCTGACTTGACGTTCAAATAAACGAAGTTCCTCGGGGTTCATCACAGGGATGAAGCGTTCAAGTTCCATGACCTGATAAACGTGTTCAAGTGCTTCACGGCGTAAATCAGCCTGTTTCTTATCATTCAGCATTTCTCCCTGTCCCGTCAAGAACCACCGGGCGTTTATCTCCGGCAAAGCCTCAATAATTGAGACCACGGGCTGCAACCCAAAATCCACACCTTTCAGAAGTTTTGAAAGGTATTGTGGAGACCAGTTCAAAAGTGCGGCAAAAGCGGTCTGTCTCCCTCCGGTCTTATATTTAATAATGTCTTGAAGTCTTCTGTTCATGTCCTTTAGTATTTAGGTATTTTGAAAACACTCTTACCGACCACTCCTATACGGCAACGGCAGAGTTTGCATTCTCTTCCCGGTGGGCATTGATTTTTTTGTTTTCCTGAATCTGCTCTTTCAACATTTCCATCAATTCGTCTATCTGTTTGTCACGGGCTGAAAGGCTTTCCGCTTGTTGCCTGATAATTTCCCAAACATCTTTGGAAACCGTTACCCCGTTGTCTTCACTGTTCAGATTATTAGAAAGGAACATTTCCCCCTCGCCTGATTGAAGCCAAACAAAGTTTATATTTTCATCAAGGGAACAAATTCTTTTCATAAACTTCTCGGAAAGAGGCACTTTTCCCGTAACAACCTGAGAAAATGAGGATTTCGTATATCCAAGTGTCTCAGCCAATGCCCTTTCATTTTCCGCTATTTCCTTGAAAATAAGCCAATTTATCACTTTTTTCAACCGCCTAAGATGTTCCATCTATAAATACAATTATTGTTAAATTATAAATTTTATTTCGATTTGTTCTTTCAAAATAATTACTTTGTTTATATTTGCACCGTCATACAATTTTGTATGCGGACAAATATACGAAATAATAAATAAAATCGGAATAAACTGATAAGTAAATTTTTGATATGGAAAGAATTACGGACAAACTCAAAAAACTTCTCGCCCTCGCAGAACGGGGGTACGGTGGAGAGGCAGAGAACGCCCGCAGGCTGCTTGAAGCGCAACTGAACAAATACGAGTTGACACTTGAAGACCTTCTGAATGAAGGAAAGAAAAGGCGAATATTAAAATACCGTGGAGAAGAAGAACTGAGACTGGTCATTCAGGTTCTCGCATCTGTTCTCGGAAGCAAGAATGAAGTTTTCAATGGTTCGACTTACAATTCATCAAAGAAACAGATTTATATCGAATTGACAGACCTACAGTTTGCCGAAATCTCTGATATGATAGCCTTTTACAAAAGACAGTTCAACAAAGAGAAAAAACGCCTTTTGAAAGACTTGTTTTCAGCCTTTATTCAAAAACATCACCTTTTCGATTGTGACCCAATAGATAAGCCAAATTCCGAAAGTAAGGACATTGACCTTGAAGAACTTTTCCGCATTCTTCAATTATCCCGAAGTATGGAAGACGTGACATACAGAAAAGCAATTTCAAATAAATGACGATATGGAAACAATGATTTTTAAGACACCTTGCCAAACCGAGCGTGAAGCCCGTGACTTGGCTATTTACAACGAGTACAACGCTTTGATTTCCGTTGAAGGACAAAGCAAGACACTCGTAACGGAACATCTGATGAAGAAATACAACATCCACAGCGCAGGAACTATTTACCTGATTCGCCGCCGTGTTGAGAAGAAACTAAAATCACAGGAGGCGAACAATGGCAAGTAAAGAAGCGAACAAAGCCAAATACCAATACAACAAGAAGTACGTCGAATCGTATTGGGAACGGCGGGCACAGTCTCAGAACGGGACTGTAACAGAAAAAAGGATGAAAAGCACTGAGACCGTGAAAACGGGAACCGCAAAAACCACAAAAACCGTGACAGTCAAAGAAACAGAACTTCTTGATTGGCTTCTTCCTGAACCACATGTCACGGAGGTAACGGTCTCCCGGAACGGACAATCTGATGAACAGTATATCAAAGCCCTTGAAACGGCTAATAAGACGATCAATTCAGAGAACGCCCGTCTTCAAAAACTACTGAGCAAATATCAAGCTATCATAGAAACGGGTCTGAAAGCGATAATGTTTGACATAGAAAAATGCAAGTCATTATGAGAAAGAAAATTATTCAATGGGGATTCATGACCGTTCTCTGCCTTTGGGGTATGGTTTCGTTCATACTCATCGCAGGCGATGAAGCTCCCGAAGCACACCTGACATTAGGCGATTTTATATTGATTAAAGCCTTAGCGTTCGCAAGTTTCGCAGGCTGTCTTTTATGCGGCAAATGGCTCTTTAGAAAGGGGCTTCTCCCCGAAATCAACATACAGGAGGATTGAATATGGATATAACTTTGGAACAACTCAGCGAAAAGATAGACAACCTTTCACGGTTGACGCTTATCAGTTCAAAAACAGTTCTTGACTTTGAAGAAACAATTCTGTTCACGGGATTGAGTAAAGGACACCTTTACCGCCTGACAAGTAACCGGCAAATACCGTACTTCAAGAAGAACCGCAAACTATACTTCAAGAAGTCAGAATTGGAAGAATGGATGCTTGAACGGCGCATACCGACAGAAGAAGAAATTCAAAGTCAGGCTACAACATATTTGGCAACCCATAAAATTTAAATCAATCATTTATTAACATTTCAAATTTCATCATTATGGAAAATGACATTATTGAAATCAAACAAGCTGAAATGCTTGCAGGAATTACCCGGTCAGAAATTGACATTCAGATTGCCACGGCGAAGCAATATCCCCGTGACCTGAACACAGTCTTGAACAAAATCGCAACCTATGCAACAATGGATAGGGAAACGGCAGAAGACTGTTTCTATGTTCTTAGGAGAAAGGACGCTAACGGGAATGACAACACCATTGAGGGGCTTTCTATCCGTATGGCAGAAATCATCGCAGGGGCTTGGGGAAACCTGAGAGTTCAGACCCGTATCATCGGGAATGACGGGCGTAAAATCACGGCTCAGGCTGTCTGCCATGACCTTGAAACAAACTTCGCCGTATGCAAGACCGTTGACCGCCGGATAACAACGAAAACGGGCAAAACATACAGTGACGATATGCAGGTTGTGACAGGCAACGCCGCCGCTTCAATCGCTTTCAGAAACGCAGTCTTGGCAGTCATACCGAAAGCCGTTACAAAACGTGTCATTAATGAAGTGAAACAGGTTGCACTCGGTCAGGCGATTGACGTTGAGACATCACGCAAGAACTGTTTGGCAAACTTCGCTAAAGCGGGAGTAACAGAAGCCATGATTTGCCAATATCTCGGAATCAAGGCTATCGCCGATATAGACAAAGAACGTCTGTTTGAACTTAGAGCCACTTGGAACGCCATCAGAGAGGGAACGACAACAGTTCAAGAAACTTTCGTGAAACCCGCCCTCGAAGCAAAAGCACAAGAAGTATCCGACAAAAAGACTGCATCAGCAGCGGACAAGGCGGCAGCGGCTATCGCTCAAGCAACGGGAGAAATACCCGCCAATGTTGACCCTGAAACGGGTGAAATCAAAGAAGAGAAATTAAAGAAATCATCAACATCTAAAAAATAAACATTATGAATAATGAATTTATCAAAGTAAAAAGAGACGATTTACAAGGACTTTACCAAGTATTAACCAATTACCCGGCAATCTCAAAAGAACAGGTTCAGAACGAAATGCACAAGGTTTTCGGGGAGGAAACGTTCAAGCCGAAAGACATCATGGAACGTGTGAAAACCTTTGAAGACGCTTGCCGTGAACTTGGAGAAGACCACCCATTTGTAAGGTCATATAACGGTTATGCAAACAATATCCACGAAAATAATAAGAACGATACAGACATACTTGCGTACCTCAAACTACGTATTATCTGCGCCGCCTTGAACGAGGGCTGGGAACCTCAATTCACAGAGGATGAATGGCGTTATTATCCTTGGTTCACTCTTTGGACGGAAGATGAACTTTCAGAGAAGTCAGATGAATGGAAAACCGACCGACACCTTATATCAACAGGCGAATATCAAACAGACTATGCGGGTCTCGTTTGTGCGGATTCGTATAGCGCCCCCTCGTCTTCGGCTGCGAGTTTCGGTTCTCGCCTTTGCTTAAAGAGCGACACGCTCGCCGTTTACTGCGGGAAACAATTCATCAACATCTGGGCAGACTTCTGTCTTATCCGCAAATAAGTAACAACAAAAGTTTAACATTCAAATATCAACAGTTTATGGAAACTAAAAATAACAGCGAATTTCTATCAAAAGTCAACGCATTTCAGAAAGAAACACAAGAGTTCATCAAAAAGTCGGAAGGTAAACACGCCGTAATTATCATCGCCTCTGAACCTGACAAAAACGGGGAGGGCTCCAATCAAACCGGGTCCATCATGGGAAATGAAGAAGAAGCCGTTTACGCTTTAGCCGGATTCATGAGACAACCGCAAGGACGTGAGTTGTTAAAACGGGCTGCCGCTTTAAGTATGGCTGAATCTTTAATGAAAGCAGTATTGAACGTAAAATAACAGGAGGAAAGAAAATGAGTTACACAATTATCAGACCGAAAGACCGTAACGAATGGCTTGAATGCAGAAAGTCAGGTATAGGCAGCAGCGAGGTTGCTACCATTCTCGGGTTGAACCCGTGGGAAACCCCTTATCAACTTTGGAGACGTAAGATTGGTCTTGACGAACCAAAGACAGAGACCTTCGCAATGAAAGCGGGTCATTATCTTGAAGACGCTGTTGCGCAATTTTGGCATGACGATACGGGACGTGAAATAATCAAGTCATCAGCCGGAGACTGGCTGATAAGAAACAACGAACGCCCATATCTACAGGTCAGCCCTGACCGTACATATTGGCTCGCAGGAGAAAAGAAGAACGCTTCAAACAAAGGTGTTTTGGAATGTAAGACCACTCAAATGCAAATCTCTGCTGACGATCTTCCGAAACATTGGTTCTGTCAGGTTCAGTATCAACTCGGGGTTGCTGAATTGAAAGAAGGAAGTTTGGCTTGGCTCTGTTCAGGACGTGAGTTCGGATATAAAGACCTGTCTTTTGTTCCTGACTTCTACGCATGGATAGTTGAAGAAGTTGAAAAGTTTTGGCATGACAACATTCAGGGAAAGAAAGAACCCGAAGCGACATCGGTTCAGGACATCTTGCTGAAATTCAACCGCCACACGGACGGAAAAATCGTTGAAGTGAATGACGCTATTTTCTCAGACTATGAACGTTTGAAAGAAGTCAAGAAAGAATTAGCGAAACTTGACGAAATGAAAAGTGAATTGGAAGAGCGTATCAAACTTGGTTTCGGAGACGCAGAAGCTATCAGCTACGGGGGACAGACACTCGCCACATGGAAAGCCCCGAAACCGACAATGAAGTTTGACGATAAGGCTTTCAAGGCTGCGCATCCGGATATGGTCAAAGAGTTCACAAAAGAGGTTCAAGGGGCACGCCGCTTCCTGTTAAAATAAGGTTCAATCAACAAAGAAAGGTCAGACAGTTATGTATATCATTTCAAACAAGCAAATGGAAGATATAATCAGCTATATCGAAGCATGGAAAGACGGGGTTCAAGTTGAAGAAAAAGACACCCGGACGTACAACAAGGTTCGTCTCGCCAATATCCTTGTGAAGAAATTGAAAGCGAAACAGCCGCTTTCAAAGCCTGAACTTTCTAAGAACCTTAAAAAATTCATTTGAATTAAAGTGATTACATTATAATCATTTATCTTTGCAATAACCAAAATGAGAGAACAGTTTAAAAACAAATACAGACTCCGTACATGGGTTGAATATCCGAAAGGTTTTCAAACGCTTGCTGTTATGCGTGGTTAGCCCTAAATACGGAGTTTTAATTCAGATATGATAACACTCAGAGAAAACCAAATAAAGCCGATAAACAAGGCTATTCAGTTTTTCACGGAGAAGAAACCGAAGCCGAGTTTGATTGTTCTTCCAACCGCTTGGGGAAAGTCAATCTTGACGGCTTTTGTCGCAAAGAACAGCAACGACAAAATGATTGTTCTTCAACCCTCAAAAGAGTTGTTGGAACAGAATTATTTGAAATATTGCTCGTTATGTGGGGATTTCACCTTGAATGCGGGTATTTACAGCGCGAGTTTCGGGCGTAAAGACATCGCACAGATAACTTACGCCACGATAGGCTCAATCAAAAATCTCGGGGCTAATTTCAAGTCTCTCGGCTTCACTAAAATGCTGATAGACGAAGCGCACCTTTATCCCCGTGAAGCGGACAGCATGTTAGGACGTTTCTTGAAAGAAAGCGGTATCACTCACGTTCTCGGAATCACGGCTACCCCCGTGAAACTGCAAACGAACCGGGACAAAGACGGGGAAAACTTTTCAAAACTTGTCATGCTGACCTCCCGTTCAAAAAAAGGAAACTTCTTCAAAGAAATCATTCACGTTGGGCAGGTCTCGGAAATGGTTCGTCTCGGTTTTTGGTCTCCGCTTCAATATGAGACAACCGGCTTCGACAGCAGCCTCCTTGTCTTCAACACTTCAAAGTCTGAATACACGGAGGACAGTGTTCAGCGGGCGTATGACGCAAACGGGGGGACTGAACAAATCGTTCAAGCCCTTGACAGACATTCAGACCGCCGCCATATTCTTGTCTTCGTGCCATCTGTTGAAGACGCTATAACACTATCAAAGAAATACCCCAATTCTGCCGTGATTTACGGGGAAATGGACAAGACCGAACGTTCTCAGGTCATCACACGTTTCAGAGCGGGCGAAATACGGGTCATATTCAACGTAAGAGTGCTTTCAACGGGCTTTGACTATACAGGTATCGACTGTATCGTTTTAGGCGTTTCTACAGCTTCTATCGCCTTGTATTATCAGATTATCGGACGTGCCACACGTATTGACCCTGAGAAAACGGACGCTTTGATTGTTGACCTCGGAGGTAACGTTGAACGTTTCGGGCGTGTTGAAGACATCACGTTTGAGCAGGGAAAACTATGGCGAATGTTCGGAACGGGCGGACGGCTCCTGTCAGGCATACCCATTTCAGACATAGGTCATTATACCCGTGAAGATACACGGGCGATTGACGCACGGGCAGAAGCCCCTATTGAAATCATGCCATTCGGCAAATACAAGGGGAACAGAATATCGGACATCCCCCTTGATTACCGTCAATGGATGATACGCACTTTTAAATGGAGTTCCAATAATGAAAAACTCCGCAAATCAATTTTAGCAACTCTCTAAAGTTATCAGGCTATGGCAAGACCTAAAAAAGAAACCGTTGATTATTTCCCGCATTTCGTTAAGGGCGGGCGCACGATCTTCATTCTTGAAAACAAGTTCGGGAATGACGGATATGCGTTTTGGTTCAAAGTTCTTGAGATTCTCGGGGAAAGTGAGGGGCATTTTTATGATTGTTCTAACGCTTCAAATTGGGAGTTCTTTCTTGCCAAAACCCGTGTTACGGAAGACACGGCGAAAGACATCATCAAAGTTCTTATAAATCTCGGTAAAATAGACGCCGAATTATGGAATGAACACCGTGTTCTATGGATTGAAAATTTTGTCAGAAACCTTTCAGAAGTTTACAGAACCCGACACACGGATTTACCTAAAAAGCCCTATTTTAAGGATAAAAAACAGCCTGAACAAACGGTTTTCCCAGAGAAAACACAACCGGAAGACACGTTTTCTACGGGAAAAACCACCAAAGAAGAGGAGAGTAAAGAAAAGGAGAGCAAAGAAAAATATCCTTATCAGGATATATGCGCCCTGTGGAACTCAACCTGTGTTTCTCTGCCAAAAGTTCAAAAACTCAATGACAACAGGCGAACAAAAATAAAATGCCGCTGTGATGAATGGGGTAAGACCCGTGAGGCTTGGTTACAGACCGCAGAAGACATCTTCAAGCGTGTTCAGGCTTCCGACTTCCTGACCGGACGGCAATCCAACAAAACAACTTGGCGGGCAAGTTTTGATTGGCTTTTTGAAAACGGCTCAAACTGGGTAAAGGTTCAGGAGGGCAACTATGAAAACGAGAAAGGCGGGCGGGTTCATCAGAGCGGGGCGAAAATAGACAAGGTTGAACTCGGTGTCGGTGAGTTTTACGATAACACGGGACGCAGGACATACGGGTCAGGCAAAGCAACAATACCGCCATCAGCCCCACCCCGCCCGTCTGACAGACACGCTTGGAATAGTTCAACAAACACATGGATTTTATTATGAAAATGAATTGGGAAAAATACGGAATCAAAGCTCCTTACGGGCGTTCCGGCAACAAAAAAGTATTCTGTCCCCAATGCCATGACCAACGTCACGACAAGAGGGACAAAAGTCTTTCAATCAACCTTGAAACAGGCGAGTTCAACTGTCATTACTGCGGCTTTTCGGGTTGCGCTGCCGAAAAAGAACCGTGGGAACAGGATAAGCCGTGGAACAACACAGCCCCGATACGAAGACAGAAACCCGTTTACAAGAAACCCGCTCCACGTCAGGATTCTTCTTCAATCTCGGGCAAAGCCCTTGAATGGTTCAGAGGGCGTGGTATCAGTGAAAAGACCCTGACAGCAATGAAAGTAACCGAGGGGTATGAATGGATGCCACAGAAGAACGGAAAAGCGAATACGGTTCAGTTCAATTACTATCGAAACGGAGAACTTGTCAACACGAAATTCAGAACGGGAGACAAGTGTTTCAAACTCTGTTCAGGGGCAGAACTTCTTCCCTATGGGATTGACAATATCAAAGGGACAAAAGAATGCATCATAACAGAGGGAGAAATAGACGCTTTGTCTTTCTTTGAATGCGGACGGACAGACGTTGTTAGCGTCCCGAACGGGGCAAACTCAAACCTTGACTACCTCGATGACTATCTCGAAGAATACTTTGATGACAAAGAGACAATATACATCGCATCCGACACGGACACGAAAGGCGTTGTTCTGAAAGAAGAACTGATTAGACGTTTCGGGGCTGAACGCTGCCGGATCATTGAATACGGGGACGGCTGTAAGGACGCCAACGAACATCTGCAGAAGTACGGGCGTGAAAGTCTTCTGAAATGTATCGCTGATGCTCCCGAGATAAAGATTGAGGGTGTTTTCACGCTGTCAGACTTTGAACAATCCCTTGACGCTCTGTTTGAGCATGGCTTGCAGAAAGGGGTAACAATCGGGCATGACAACTTCGACCGATTGTGCTCTTTTGAAACAAAGCGTCTGTGTATCATAACAGGGGTTCCGAGTTCGGGTAAATCCGAATTTATTGACGAAATCGCTGAACGGCTGAATATCCGCTACGGCTGGCGTTTCGCTTATTTCAGCCCGGAAAACGCTCCGTTGGAATATCACGCTTCAAAACTGATTGAAAAGTTCACGGGAAAACAGTTTAACAAAGAACACCTGACATACGGGGAGTATAAGCAAGTGAAACAACACATTGAAACAAATTTCTTCTTCATATCCCCCAAAAGCGATTTCAGGGTTGACGCTATTCTCGAAAGGGCAAAATTCCTTGTCAGACGTAAAGGGATTAAAGTTCTTGTTATTGACCCGTATAACAGGCTTGAAGATGAAAGCGAGGGTAAGAACGAGACAAAATACATATCAAAGCTGCTTGACAAACTGACGAATTTCGCACAACAACATGACGTGCTGGTTATCCTTATGGCGCATCCGACAAAGATGCAGAAGAACAAAGACGGAGAGCCTGAGATACCATCCCTTTACGACATCAGCGGTTCAGCGAACTTCAACAACAAGGCTGATTTCGGTATTGTCGTTCACAGGAACCGAATTGAAAACACGGTTGAAATCTATGTGAAGAAAGTGAAGTTCAAACACCTCGGAGAGTGTGGAATGGCTCTGTTTAAATACAACCTGAACAACGGGCGTTACTGCCCCTTTGTCAACGGTACAGAACCCGTTTGGGACAACAGTAACCATTTACAGGAAGAAATGAAAAGGCGTGAACAAGAAGCCTTTGAAGCCTCTCAATTCAATTGGGATGACTTTCAACCCTCCGATGAAGAATGTCCGTTTTAATCATTAACAGTAAACAATTATGAGATACGCACTTAGAAAGCAAGATAAAATAGCATCCACTTTGGGTGACGATTATTTGAAAAATCATATCATCAAGAGCCTTGATTATTATTTTGGCAAATGCAGCAATGAACGCATTAAAGATGATATTTCACAAGAGGAATATGTAAGCCGGACAGGTGAGAATTATCCTATTTTGAGAATTAATGACCTTGCAGATGGCAACGCAATGTTGGAGTTTGCTGTTATCGGTCAGCAATATGATATTTTGAAACTTGCCTTCTTAGGCAGAATGAAAGGGTAATAACATGAAGCCGAAAGAATTTTTTGACGCTGTTGTCCGAATGAGAGAAAAGCAGCAAGAATATTTCAAAACAAAGACAAGTTCAGCCCTGACAGAAAGCAAGAGACTTGAACGGGTCATTGATGACGAAATAGAGAGAGTTCAAAGAATTATCCACGAAAGACAGAACCCGAAGTTATGGCAAGATTAGACATTGAAAGGCAAAAACGACTTGAACCCACACGCATTGAATATGCTGTCAGTCGCATTCAGGAACTCGGCTTTGAGATTGTTCAACGTGACAACACTCAGATACAGTTCATTCACAAAGGACAATCAGTGATGTTCTTCCCGTACAGCGGATGGGCGACAGGAAAAAGCATAAAGGACGGGCGGGGTCTTGAAAGACTTCTTAAACAGTTGAGACCATGAGACCAAAAGGAAACGGCTTGATTCCGCTTCATGATGACAAGACACAAGAACAGGGCTTCTTCTGTATGAAGTTGGTCGAGTTCCTGAATACAGAAGCCGAAATGGGAACTGATGAATACAAGCAGCTTTGGGAAGAACGATTTACAGCCGCAAAAAACGGTTGTTGCTCTTACAAAGAACGCTGCCCGATATATGAAAGAACGGTCAAGAACAGACCTGTACAACTGAATTTATTCACTTATAAAAACTGATATAAACATGAAAATGAGAAAAGTAGTATTAGATGAAAACATTATTCCCCCAATAACACACCCGTGGGGAAAAGTCTGGATTCAACCCAATCCCAAGGATATTATTTTAGATGATGAATATGCGGTTATGAAACAAAAAGACTTTGACCTTTTAGCCGATTATACAGCATCAGAACCAACGGGGAAATACAACGGAAAAATGTGGAAAGGAGAATTTAACACTGCTTCCGGAAGGAAATGGTATCTCTGTTGGTGTCATGATGAAAACTCCGTTTCACAAGAAATTTACATTTCTTATCGTGAAATTTTAATAATACAATAATTTCAAATCAACATGAATATAAGAAAACAGAAAAAACAAATTCCGGCTGAGTTCCGGAAACAAATGTACGAGAATTACAAAGCCAATATGACTTTATACGGTAAACCAATCCTCCCGTACAAACAATGGCTGAAAGACGTGTTTAACACTAAAATACCAACAAAATGAAAAAGATTATCATTATTTCAATCGCACTATTAGCCCTGACAGCGTGCGAATCAAAACAAGTTGAAGAAGTCAAGGCGAGTTCTAACCAATCATACCCCGTTGAAAAACTGTTCACGGTTGACGACATCACGGTTTACCGTTTCAGGGACAATGACCGTTACGTTTACTTCACAAACAGAACGGGCGATGTTCAATACAGTTATCAGAAGCGGGTCGGAAAAGCAACGAGAACAATCAGGGTTCAAACAGTGTGCAACGATGAACAAGAATTTAAAAATCAGTGAAGTCAGAGCCTTTCTCGCGTCCGCTTCAAGGCAGTTTGAGCGTGAGAACATCTTTCTCCATAATGTCCGTTTCAAGCGTGACGAAAAGACGGGAGAAGTGATTGACATCATTATGAGTTATGAACAGAAAGACAATGAAAAGGAGGGCTACAAATGAAAGACAGTTTGGATGATGTTTGTGACCGTCTTCAAGAAAATCTTGGTCTCCTTGATGAAGCAATCAAAGAGTTAAAGGAGGCTTTGATAAACGCTCAGGAAGCTTTAGGAATGTCTGTCGCTGAGATTGAACGGGCTATCGAACAAATATCAAGGCTCGGGGCTGAATGTCTGATGGCGCAAGTTATTGAACACAGCTTGGAATATGAACTGAAAAAAATAAGCCTTGAAGATTATGAAATCTGTCCTGAACCAGCAGAGCGTGAACCGTACCCACCATACAGGGAACGGCTGCACCCCCGAAAACATTGGCAACGGAAACCCTATTGGCTCAGAACCCGGAGCAACCCGAAGAAAAAAGGGTATCACTAAACCCGGAAGCCTGAACACAAATGAAGTGAACGAATTACGAAAATGAATATTTAATCGAATAAAAGACAATAAATTATGGGTAATTTTTCAATCAAAGAAGACCTCCTGAAACTGAAAGGGGCATTCATAACAAACTTCAAAGGACGCACGGAAACAAAACGCTGTCTTGTCATCCCGGTTGATGACAGCGGACTTTATGTCGGAGAAAAAGGCGTTTACCTGAACCTGACAGCCATAGAAATGGAGAACCCGCAGTTCAAGGAAACCCACTGTATAAAACAGTCACTTGACAAGGAAATATACGAATCCCTGTCAGAAGAACAGAGGCAAGCCCTCCCAATAATCGGCGGCATGAAACCACTTGTGAAGAAAGCCGCCCCACAGATGAACGTCAACTCAACCTTTGACGGAGCGCAAGCTGTCGAAAACGAAGATGATCTGCCGTTCTGATGAAATGAACAAATACATGGCTAAAATTCACAGGCGAAGGGGAGCAATCCCCTTTCTCTTTTCCCAAAGCCTCAAATACGCCCTAAATTCACGTTAAAACATGAAAGAGAATAAAAGTATCACGAAAACAAAGAAAAGCCGACAGACAGCGGCAAAACAGCCTGTCCGTGATGTTTTCACGGTCATTTGTAAGACAGACTTAAAAGTAGAATGCGTTAAGGAGTTCAAGTTTCATCCCGTCAGAAAGTGGCGGTTTGATTACGCTATACCCGAACATAAAATCGCTCTTGAAGTTGAAGGAGGCGTTTGGACGGGTGGGCGGCACACTTCCCCTAAAGGTTTTCTCGGGGATATTGAGAAATACAATACTGCCACGCTTATGGGATGGCGTGTGTTCAGAACAACGCCTGATGACTTGTACAAGAAAAAGACCCTTGATTTGATAAAAACTGCCATTTCAGGGTAATTTGCCCCCGAAAAAGCCCCTTTTTTGCTCTAAAGTGATTACAATATAATCGTTTTTGTCTAATTTTGTGCTTACAATATAATCATAAAACAAAAAAACGATTATGAATACAGAAACAGTTCATCTTTCACAAATTCAGGTTAATGGGGCAAACCCTCGTATAATCAAGGACGACAAGTTTGAGAAGCTAATCAAATCGATTCTGATTCTCCCGAAGATGCTTGAACTTCGCCCGATAGTAGTTGACAACACGTTCACGGTTCTTGGCGGCAATATGCGTCTTCGGGCTTTGTCTGCTATCGCTGAAATGTCCCCCGCTGAAATAGACACCCGGCTCGGAAAGTGTTCAGGCTATGCACAGAAGACAGAAGCGGAACGAGACCTTTTGCGTAATCATTGGGAAAAGTGGCTTGACAACCCGACCGCCCATGTCATAAAAGCTTCTGAACTGTCAGACACAGAACAGCGGGAATTTATCATCAAAGACAACGTGGGATATGGAGAATGGGATATGGAAGCTCTCGCCAATGAATGGGACACGGAAGAGCTTGTTGATTGGGGCTTAGACCTGTGGGAAGAAAACAAGTCAAGCGAAAACACAGACAGTTCTCCACGTCCGAACAGCGCACCCGAATCATCATTGTTTGACCGCTTTGTCGTTCCCCCGTTCTCTATACTTGACACCCGAAAGGGTTATTGGCAAGACCGAAAAAAGAAGTGGTATGACATTATCGGGGATATGGGAGAAAGCCGCAATGATACACTTGTGACAAGCCTTGAAATCAAGTATAAAGACTTGTATCAAAGAACCCGTGAGCACAGAAAAGAACTTGGCATTTCATTCAAAGAGTACATCGAAAAGTACGTTCCGAAAGAAGACCTTGAACGGGAACAGTCGAAAATCGTTGCTCAGGGCGTTTCAATCCTTGACCCTGTTATGGCTGAAATCGTATGCCGTTGGTTCGGATTCAAGAACTGTCAGACGTTTGACTGTTTCGCTGGCGATAGCGTTTTCGGCTTTGTTTCCGCTTATCTCGGCAACCAATTCACAGGCATTGAACTAAGAGAACAGCAAGCCAATCTGAACAACGAGCGTGTGGCTGAAATGACCGCCCGTTATATTTGCGATGACGGTCAGAACGTGGCAAAACACATTGAGCCTGAAAGCCAAGACCTTCTGTTCAGTTGCCCGCCGTACTTTGACCTTGAAGTTTATTCAGACCTCCCGAATGACGCAAGCAATCAGGGAAGCTATGAAGACTTCATTCAGATTTTAAGAAATGCTTTCACGGCGGCTGTCGGCTGCTTGAAGAAGAACCGTTTTGCCGTCATCTGTGTGGGCGATGTACGTGACCGGAAGACAGGCTTTTATTATGACTTTTGCGGCGACATCAAGCGGATATTCCGTGAAGCGGGCGTTCTCCTGTATAACGAAATCGTCCTTGTTGAACAGACCGCATCAACAGCCCTAAGAGCCGCCCGATACATGGAGACAAGAAAGGTCGCAAAGACACACCAACATATCCTTGTATTCTTCAAGGGAAACCCGAAAGACATCAAGAAAGAATACCCGAAAATTGAGTACACAGATGAAGACATGGTTCAGTTTGAAGCCACTGAAACTTCTTCTGAAAATGAAACCACCGAAAATGATTGATTATGCAAGCTAAAATTTGGAACCATGCTCAATGGGTCAAAGAAACAGACCCGAAAGCCCTACGGAAGATGTTTGATGAACTTCTCCAACAGTCAGGGTTCAATGTTCTGAGTTGCACAGAACATCATTTCAGCCCGCAGGGATACACGGCGTTGTGGCTTCTTTCTGAGAGCCATTTCGCTGTTCACACGTTCCCCGAGTTCGGGAAATCATATATCGAATTATCAAGCTGCAACCTTGAATTTTATCTGAAATTCCTATCAATGACAAAAGAACTATGAGCAAAGCACAGGAAAAGAAAAGAAACCAATTGAAACAAGCCCGCCTTGAAATCGTGGCGGGTATGTACAAGCGGGGCTACAGCCTCAGAAAAATTCAATCAGAAGTCGTGAAACGGCTTGAACTGTCTTCTTATTCCCTCGCAACGGTTCATAAAGACGTTCAAACGCTCCTTGAAGAATGGCGGGAAAACAGGATTGAGGACATGGACGCTGCACTGACACTTGAACTTGAACGCATTGACGAAACTTGCCGTGAACTATGGGAGCAATGGGAAAAGTCAAAGACTGACTACAATAAGACACAACGCAAGCAGAAAGGCTCTCCCGCCCGTGACAATGAAACGGGACAAACAGCAATCAGGACGTATCAGACTGAAAGAACTGAAACGGAAGTCATCATGCTGGGAGACCCGTCTTACATCGCCGAAATCAGAAAACAACTTGAAGAACGGCGTAAACTTCTCGGTCTTTATGCCCCTGAAAAGAAGAATATCAGTGGGGATGTGTCTTTTGCCTCCTTGCTGATTGAAAGTGGCATGTTGGATGAAGCCGAAACGCAGACTGAAGACGAATAAGCCCGATTGCGCCCGAATACGGCTTCAAAATCTATCAATCGTATAAAGTTACCATTTGAAAACGAAAGCCCGGCACAGGGCGAATCAGCAAAAAATAACTCAATGAAGAAACAGAACAAAGATAATATTATCCGCAAGAAAGGTCTTGAACTGATGAACCTATGGCGGGCAGACTGGAACAGGTTTGTCCGTGAAGCCCTCGGAGTGACCCTTGACAAAGAACAACAAGAAATACTGTCAAGCGTTCAACACAACAGGCGAACATCGGTTGCGTCCGGCACAGCACGTGGGAAAGACTTTGTGGCGGCTTGTGCCGCTATCTGTTTCTTGTACCTCACTCCCCGTTGGAGAAAGAACAGCCTGGGAGAAATAGAACTTGTAGAAAATACTAAAGTCGCTTTGACAGCCCCGACAGACCGACAAGTGAAAAACATCATGATGCCTGAGATTAGCCGCCTTTTCAACAGGGCAAAAGCCCGTGGTGTTGAACTTATCGGCAAACTGAACGCCTACGACATAAGAACAAACAACGATGAATGGTTCCTGACAGGCTTCAAGGCTGATGAACACAACCATGAAGCGTGGTCAGGTTTCCACGCCGTTCATACAATGTTCGTCATCACAGAGGCAACAGGTATAGGGGATGACACATTTGCCGCCATTGAGGGAAACCTGCAGGGCGATAGCCGTATTCTGATTGTCTTCAACCCCAACACGACAGTAGGATACGCAGCCAAATCTCAGAAAGGCGACCGCTGGCACAAATATCGTCTGAACAGCCTGACAGCCCCTAACATCGTTAACAAAAAGACCATTATTCCCGGTCAGGTTGACTATGATTGGGTATTGGATAAACTTGAAAACTGGTGTACAAGGATAAGCCCTGATGAAGTCAGGTCAGAAATGGATGACTTTGAGTTTGACGGGCAATGGTATCGCCCGGAAGACCTGTTCAGAAAGAAAGTTCTCGGTCTGTTCCCGAAAGTTGATGAAGACACGCTTATTCCCCCGCAATGGCTTGAAGAAGCGCATGAACGTTGGAGGCAAGCCAACGGGCATGAACCGCTTCGGGCTGACCTCAATATTCTCGGGGTTGACGTGGCGGGAATGGGGCGTGATTCCTCCTGTTACGTTCTTCGCCGTGACAACTGGGTCGCTTCTTTTGACGCTCACAACTCAGGTGGAAGCGCAGACCACATGAAAGTGGCAGGTAAAATCATGGTAACCCGCCGCCGCAACATCGAGTTGTTTGTAAGCATCGACACAATCGGCGAAGGAGCGGGCGTTTATAGCCGTTGTGTTGAACTTGAAGAAGAACCACAGTACATCATAAGCTGCAAATACTCAGAGGGGGCAAAAACACCTAACGGACGTGAACTGACAGACCTGACGGGGCAATATAAGTTTGTCAATATGCGGGCGTATCTGTTCTGGGCTGTCCGTGATTGGTTGAACCCGAAGAACAATACAGGAGCCATGCTACCGCCTGATGACAAGTTTGACGAAGAAGCCACAGAAATAAAATGGTCTTTCCGCTCTGACGGTAAAATTCTTATTGAACCGAAAGAAGACATTAAAGACCGCCTCGGGCGAAGCCCTGATAAGTTTGACGCTTTGGCTAACACGTTCTACCCTGTTCGGAACGCAAGACCTATCAACGTGAACAGAATTGCGAAAATGATACGGAGATAATAAACAGAATGTTCAATTCAAAAAATATCAAAAAATGACAATCGAAGAAATTTTAAATTCGGACATGACGGCAGAACAGAAGATTGCCGCCCTGAGTGAAAAGACCGTGAACGTCCCTGTTTGGGGCGGTAGAAAAGGGCTTGAAATGGAGTATAACCCGAAGTTTCACCCCGTCATGGATAGACAGAAATACCCGGACATAGTGAATGAAGACGGCATTCAACCCGTGACCCGCATTGCGCTTGGTTTTCAGAAACTCGCATCAAAGAGAATGACAGAACTTGTAACGGCTATACCCATCAAACGTGTATTCAAGCCTGAGAACGACAAGCAAAAAGAAGTGGCGACATTCATAACAAGCGTCCTCGACAAAAACCGAATTGACAGTGTTGACATAGACCGTGTGAACAGGTTCTTTGCAGGTTGCGAGATAATGACCCTATGGTACGCCATTGAACAAGAAAACACGCTTTACGGGAGAAAAAGCCCCTTGAAGATTCGCTGCCGTACGTTCTCCCCTATGCTCGGGGATGACCTTTACCCGTTATTTGATGAATATGGCGACATGATAGCGATGTCGGTAGGCTACCAACGCAAGAAAGGGCGAAAGACCGTGAAGTTCTTTGACGCATACACGGCAAACAAGCATATCAAATGGTCTTCCGAAAGCGGTTCATGGCAGGAAGTTGAGAATGAAGATATAACACTTTTGAAAATCCCTGCCATTTACACTTGTCGCCCTTTCCCGATTTGGGAATTCACGTCAGATACAGTTTACGAAATCGAATGGTCTTTGAGCCGTAACGGTAACTATATTCGTGAGAACTCAAAACCCCTGTTCTGTGTCTTCGCTGATGAAGCTATAAACTACGGCGATGAAAAAAGCCCTGATAAAGAGGCACGTGCCGTTATGCAATTCCCCAAAGGAAGCACGGCGGGGTACGTCACTTGGCAACAAGCAGTTGAAAACCTGAAATTTCATGTTTCAGAGTTGAGAAACCTCTATTTCACAATGCTTCAACTTCCTGATTGGTCTTACGAAAAAATGTCCCAAGTCGCCTTGTCAGGAGAGAGCCGGAAACAACTGTTCATTGACGCACAACTGAAAGTCAACGATGAAAAAGGACCGCTGATTGAGTTCTTCGACCGTGAAGTGAACGTAATCAAGGCTTACGCAAAGATAGTCTTCGGGGACAGCTACGCCGCCGACATTGACGCTCTGAAAGCCGAAATCATCGTTACCCCGTTCACTATCTCAGACGAAAAGGATGACATCAACAACCTGATGACAGCCAACGGTGGCAAGCCTCTTATGTCCCAGCGTGAATCCATTGAACGATACGGGCAATCTGATGACGTTGACAAGACGCTACAAGAAATCAAGGAGGAAGAAGCCCTTGACAGTTTCAATATGACGGAATAACAAGAAAGAGGGAACTATGGCAATATCAAGAAGAAGACAACCGCCAAAGACAAAAGAACCACCGAAGTATCAATGTCGAGATTGCGGAAACAGTTATGACTGGCATGAGATAGGCGCAAACGGGAAACCGTTCATGTGCCGTTGCCCGTTCTACACGGACGGCAAATTCTGTCGCTTTCTCTCAGACCCTCAGTGCGAACATTTCATCAAACGGGAGGTAAACAATGGCAAGGCTGAATAAATGGGAACGTCAACACCTGAAAGACTTGTCAGCCCTTGACAAGCGCATAGAACTGATTTACGAGACTGCTGTCAAGGAAGCTGCACGCATTGGTGCGACCATAGGCGATTTTAACCCCGACAGGCTTTTTTCTTTCAGCGACTATCCAATTACACGCAAAAGAATAGAAAAGCTGTTGTCGGGGCTAAAAAGCGGGTTGTCGGCGGCGATAGTCAACGGCATAAACTCCGCTTGGACGCTATCAAACAACAAGAACAACGAACTCGCCCGTCAGGTCTTCGGGGATAACGTGGGGAAACTCTCTCAGGCTCAATACCGCCGTTATTTCTCAACGAACGATGAAGCCCGTGAAGCGTTCATTCAGAGAAAGACAAACGGGCTGAACCTCTCTGATCGTGTATGGAACTATACGAACCAGTTCAAGGAGGAAATAGAACTCGGGCTTGATGTCTGTTTGAGAAACGGCGTATCTGCCGAGGACATGACAAAAGAACTGCGTCAATACCTGAAATTCCCCGACAAACTGTTCAGACGTGTCAGGGATGAACACGGGGTTTTGCAGCTATCCAAGCGTGCGGCGGCTTTTCATCCCGGTCAGGGTGTTTACCGTTCTTCATTCAAGAACGCCCGCCGCCTTGCCGCCACGGAAACAAACATCGCCTATCGCACGGCTGACTATACCCGTTGGCAAGACCTTGATTTCGTTGTCGGGATTGAAATCAAGCTGAGTAACAACCATACTTTGAACGGTATTGAGTTCACGGACATTTGCGATAAACTGAAAGGGCTTTACCCGAAAGCGTTCAAGTTCACGGGGTGGCATCCACACTGCAAATGTTATGCCGTGACTATATTGAAGACCGAAGAAGAAATGGCAAAAGACAACCGCCGCATCATGGCTGGGGAAGAACCTGTTCAGGGAAGCATGAATGAAGTCAAAGACGTTCCCGCCAGCTTCAAACAATGGCTTGAAGACAATGAAGAACGGGCGAAACGTCTGTCTTCTGTTCCGTACTTCATCCGTGATAACGTGAAGTTCATCCCTGAAAGGTTCATTCAGAATATGGGAACACTGAAAGGCGGTCAGGATGCGGGGCTTATTGAAAACCTGAAAGAAGCCTTTCTGAAACTCAAAGACCCGAACTATATCACGGGCAAAGAAGTTCAGAATACGATTAAAACCTTTGCACAGAACAACCCCGATTTATTCCTCGGTGGGCTGACAGATGTCGTGATAACACGGGCGAAAGGTGTAAGTTTCTTCATGGCGAACTCCCGGTCTTACCTGACCTCCACGGGGGCTTATGATATGGCGGGAAACACAATCAAGATTGCTAACCGGGAATTCCGGCTTGTCAGTGGCGAAACATTCAACCCGCTTGAAGAAGTCAAGGGAGCTTTAAAAGCCATATCCACGGGTGTTGATATGACATTCAAACAAGAATACGCCCTTGAAAGCCTATGGCATGAAATACGCCACGCACAAGCTGTCGGCTGGAAAGATTTGAAAAAGAAAACAAAACTGAAAAGCGATACAATGGAAACCATCAATCAGTTCTGCGCCCGTCATTCATATAGCGGCTTCGTGAAAAGTCTCGGAGGAAAAACGGTTCATGTTAAAGAAATCATTGAACAGGGTTATGGCTATGGAAATTATGTTTCTAACTTCCATAGTCTGTTGAAGCATATAAACGTCACACAGGCAGAAGCGCACGCCCATTTCAAAGACATCATTCTGAAAACCCCGTATGAAGAGATTCAAATGGAAATCGTGAAGTTTGTTCAGGCGAAAGGGAAATACGACATCATACAAGCGTACAACATCGTAGAATACATGATTAACAAAAAAACTAATGTATTTGTTAAATATTTGCAACAAATGAAATGATTTTACGGGTGTGTTATCAAGCGATAAAAATCCCATTTCAAATCGGGCGGCAATTTATTAGCGTACATTGTCGCCCGTTTCATGTCACCCCGTTCATGCATCAACTTGGCTAACCCCAAATTTGCGCTATCTTCGTCATTGAAAAGCAAATAATGCTCCTTGTCGGGTATTCCGATATTCTCCCGTTCTTTGTCTGTTATGTTATAATCAAAAACTGTTTCCATACTCTGAGTTGTTAAGTTATTTTCTCCGAATTTGACGTACAAACGCTTTACTTTCCAAATTGGTGTAAGTCTTCACGTTCTGAATTATCGCCCGGCATTCGGGCGCATTTAAAGCCGTTCAAGAATATCTAAGAACTCCTGCTTTGAAATACCGATGTTTCTCAGATTGTTACGGATGATAAACTCAGGAATAGGATTTACATGGGTCTGAATGATAACGGGGCGTGTCATCCCCTCTTTTATCCATGCCTCGTGCCCACCTTTTGTCCGGGTCTTTGACAATCCAAGCCGTTCAAGAACAGTACGAAACTCGGCTATTGTGATATTTGCCAACGTTCTCATGCCAAAGCGGGGATTCTTGCGGGTGCAACAACACGTTCAAAACTCAAATTACTTCCCAATAGTTTTTTCATCTCGGGTTTCTTCATAAGAACCGTAAATGCGGGCGGTAAAATGCTCTTTTTGCGGAATTTCCAACCATGCGCCAACAAGTCATCATGGAGCGTTCCTGTTTCAACACAACATTCAACATGAAGTTGAAACATTTCATAAAAAGAACTTATCGCATCATTGTAAGTTTCGGCACAAGTCGATAAGTCGAGAGCCGGACAATAGGCGATATAATTCCCATCTTCCCTAAAGATGTAAAATTCCAAAGAAAAGCGGTATTCAGTAGCCGCATTATCTTTCGCTTCTGCTTTTAAAATCAATTTATTAGCCATAATATTTAAAATTTATTTATTAACATGATACACTACTCGTATGCTGTTCAAACGTTCTTGAAACAAAACATCTTCACGCATTTTCCGTATATTGAACCTTGTTTGCAAGCTTAACAATGGTTCAACTTCAACCCCCAGCGCAGCCTCAAACAACAACGCCGTTTTCTCTGTCAAGGGACGGCGACCATTCAAAATCTCATTCAATGCAGAATACGCAATTCCCATTTGCTCCGCTAATTTACACTGCGAAATCCCTCTGTATTCTATTTCTTCTTTCAAAATCACCCCCGGATGCGTAGGGAACGCAGGTTCAAGATTGTTTGCTATCATTTTAGGGTCAACCCCTTGTATTGTTGTCATCATACAATTCGGTTTATATAACGATTTTACTTCTGTCATTGCAAAGATAATCATTTTACTATTATCTTCACGAATTTTGCGAAGATTATTTTTGAAAGCCTCAAACGGGTAAACCGAATATAATGATTACAACATAATCATAAGCACCTCTGATTTACCCGTTTTTAGCCCCGTAGTTGAATTTTCATCTATCAATCAAGGCAAGTATCCACCCAACAAAAAACAAAGCCTTAAACAGCCTTATTTGCGCTTTTCTGCGATTTGCTATGAATCGCCTCTTGACTTATCCCACAGCGTTTCCCGTTATACGGCGTACCATTAGGGAGCCCGATGTTATACAAGCGATTGACTTTGCAGCCGATTTGCTCCGCCGTGAAGACCTCATAAATCGCCGCAAGTGACGTGAAGAAGAACTCAGTTCTTTCGTCATCATTCAGGGGTGGTTCTTTGAACTGTACTCGGTAAATTGTCTTTTTCTCTTTCGCCATAGTCTTTTTCTGTTTAACGCCCCAAACCTTGTGTCAGGCGAACCTATCCAAAAATCGGCGTGTGCGCCTGACCCGTCAGGGTCTTTTTTATACTACGTTAGTAGTATTTTTTCTATATTCTTTTCTTTACTCTCCTCTTACGCGCGCGCTGTATTGAGTTTTATCGAAGAAAACATTTAATCAAACAGGGTTTTCTACGAGAAAACCTATATTATCTCGTAGAAAACCTTATTTTCCAAGTTTCATTTAAAAAGTTCTTCAACCCCATAAAAAGCCGACTTCCGTCTGATTGTTTTCGCTGTCTCAACACCCCATATCCGGGCAACAAGCCTGATAGCTTCTATATCCCCGTCAAAGGCAATGCAACATTCATGGTTATTGTATTCATAGCAATAAACCTCCTGCGGGTCACATTCATTCTTTATTCGGGCTTCCATGTCTTCGTAAAACTTGAATAGGCGTTCTATACCGTCTTTTGTGCCATAGCCTCCTGCGCCGAAACTGTAAATCTTCTCCCCGTCATTCAAAGGGCGTATTCCTTTCATACCTCTTGCGAATGATTCATTACCGAAAGCGAAGAAGCAATCGTATTTCTTCACGTCAACCGAATCACGCTCATTACAGAGGGATTTATAACGTCCCAAAGTCCGGGCGTTCTTCCATGTCATTAAACAATCATTTTCAATATCTTCATTGAACTCAAATTTCTTTTCGTCTGTTATCATTGTCTCTCAGTCATTAAGCCCGACACGGGGCTTTTACGGCTCTCTGTCTGGCGGGTTAAACATCATGTCAACTATTCAAAATCGGGATAAGTCATTTTAATAGGCATATCAGGCTCTCCCTCAAAGTCGTTATTGCAAGCTGAATATAATTCAGGCGTATCGCTCCCGAGCGTAATGTCTTTCCATAATCTCCCGTTAGTGTCTCTGTAAACGGGTCTGTCCCAACTGTCAACCCCAATAAATGTCAAATCGGTCTTTTTCATTTTCTGTTCTTATATTTAAGCCCGTGAACCCGTTTTCCTGACAGGTTCACAGGGGTTGGTTATTTTATGCGGTTACTTTCACACGATTGAGAAGTGCCCCTGAAATTTCATGTAATTCCCGGCTTCTTTCGGGGGTCAGTTCTCGGGCGTGAGCCGTGATTGCCTGAGTGAGCTTCCAAAGGGTTGAACCTCCCTGAACACCGTCTTCGGGGTCATTGCGCATCAAAATCTTTTCAACTTCCTTGCTTTCCTGTTTCAGAAGACTTCCGTTCTTTGTCAGATTTTTCAACTCGTGTTCAAAATCAACGTCAATTTCAGAAGCCCCCTGTATCTCGTAGGCTTTCTTCATCAGGTTATCTTTCCCGAATAGCCCTTTTGTCAGGTCTTTGACCGCTGAAACAGTGGTCTTCGTGTCAAGTTCATACGTCCGTTGTGACAGCTTCAAATTATCAGGCAATTTAGAACCTAAATGAACCTGTTTCATCACACTTTCACGAACCATGCCATTAAGACAAGCCCCGTTCAAAAGAAACGCCCGCATATCAACAGCCCCGTCCCCGTAGTCAGAAGTAGAGAAACGTGCTCCCGCAAATATGACAACATCGCCATTTTTCGCTGTCGGGATAACAAGCGGCTGTGGCAGGATTGTTTCTGCCCATACTTTCGTGTCGTTCATATAGGCATCTGAAATAACAGCCCCCTGCCGGCTCGCCTCCTGAACAAAGGCGGTCAGGATTTCAACGCTGTTCAAACGGCGATAACTGTCAGAGAGAACGCCCCGAACCTGTTCCCCTACGGTTCTGACAAGAACACGGCTTCTTTCCGTCCAACCGCTGTGCTCATTCAGAATTTCGGCGGCAAGGTTTTTAGCCCATTCAGCCCCTTGCGAAAGCTGTCGAAGATAACGCTGGGGCACTCCCATTCTGTCGGCAAGCTGACCTATAGCGTTATCATGGAGCGTAAACTGACCGTCAGGCATATTCATTATCAGTTTTTCACCCCCGTTGAATGTTATCACGGGGCTGTGGTCTTTCTGTTTCAGATTTACCCCTATCGGAGCTACATAATCCTGCGCTATCTTACCCTCGTTGATAAGGCGTTCCATCGCCGCTTGAACCCCAACGGCTTTGCCGTCAATCATTCTTTGAACCTTGTTGATTACAACATCATTCAACCCCTGCTGCAGGGTCTTTTCATTTGTTACTGTTATCGCTTCCATTTTCTGAAAAAATTATATGGTTAATACTGAATTGATTTTTCTAAATACTCCTTTGCTTCTTCAAACAAGGCGGCTTCTGTCAAGTCTTCCGAACTTGGTTCAAAGCCTGACATATAAGCTGCTTCGATGATTTCTTTCATGATTCAAAGATTTATAAATTCAACGTTTGGGAAATTCTTCAAAACTTTTGCTTTCAAGTCTTCAATTTGGCGGTCACCATTGCAAACCCGTTCTTCGTAAGGGGTCTGATGCTTGTAAGTTTTATAATATGCAACGGGCTTTTCGCAATTGCGCATTTCCTCTCTGTTATTGAAAACTGAAACGGCTGTTCCGTATTTCCCGTGATGTCTCGGAATGTTGTAGTGAAACCTTGCTATCATAATTCCGTCCTCCTGATTATTTAATATAAAATGAAAATTTGATACCTCTGCGGAGTTTGCATACGCATACATCTTCAACGTTATTGAAAGCCCGTTTCAAAAGTTTATTGAACATTTCAACGCCGATCAGAGCGATAGCCCCTGAAACGCCAACCAATTTGTGAACCTTGTTTCCCTTGCCGTCAATGCCTGAAACCTTAATTCTGAAATTACGGTTGATTTCTCTTGTGCTGTATGCTAAACTCACTGTCTTCATATTTCTGCTTTTTTGAGATTTAAAAGTGATTACATCTTAATCACGTTGCAAATATAAGTGAAGTATTTTGGAAATAATCAACTATTTCCGAGGAAAATTTAACTACACAGTTTATTTTAACCCCTCTTAACTCCATAAACGCAGTATTTAACTCCACTTTCAGGCAAACAAAAAATAAACGTGATTTATAGCACAAAAAACATAAACAAGCAAGAAAAATCGAATATTTTCTGATTATATTGTAATCACATTTAAAATAAAACCATACCTTTGTTGCTGTAAACTTATCAGTTAAACAATATTTCATTATGAGACAACAAATTTTAGATGCGCTGAAAGCCAAATTTTCGGGGGTCAGCGAAAAGATTTTAGGCAGGATAGCCGACAAGTTGGCGAAGACTGCAACAACCGCTGAACAAGTGACAACCGCCGTTGAGGGGGTCACGTTCCAGCAAGTTCTTGAAAGCTACGGTGACAGCCGTGCGACAGAAGCCCAACAGACAGCCGTGCACAACTATGAAACCAAACACGGTCTGAAAGACGGGCAAAAGATTGATAACGGGAGCGGTTCTCAGGGAGGAACGCAAACCGTTCAGACACCACCCGCAGGAGGCGAGCAAGTTCCGGCTTGGGCACAAACTCTTATCGACAGCAACAAAAAGTTAGAAGAGCGTTTGAACAAAATGGATGGCGACCGCACAACCGCAACCCGCAAACAACAACTTTCCACAATCATTGAAAAATTACCTGAAAATCTCAGAAAAGCTTACGAGCGCACACCTGTTGACGGTCTGACTGATGAACAGTTCAACACGCTTGTCAGCGAAGTTACTTCCGAGGTGGACGGCATTGTAAATGACACACGGGCAAAGGGGGCTGTTTTCGGAAGACCTGCCGCACAGAACGGCGGTTCATCAAGTCAAGGGAACGAACTGACAAAAGAGCAAATAGAGGCTATATCGCACCGTGATAACAAGCCCGCTGACGGTCAGCCGTTCTAATGTTTAACATTCAAAATTCATTCGAAAAATGGGAATGACAGTAACACGCAGGAAAGACACACGTACCTCACGTGTTTTCATGCACAAAGTAGCGGATATTCGCGGCGGTGTTTCAGTCAAGGTTTCTGAACTCAGCGGCGATTTTCTGAACGAGGGCGCAGTTTTGAGCGCACCCGATAACGGTCTTTGTCATGTTGTGAAGATTGCCGTTCTGTCGGCAGAAGCGACAGCCGAAGCAACCGACATCAAGGTGAAAAAAGGTCACAATTTCAAAGTGGGCGATTTCATTATGGCTGATGAAGGAGGCAAGGCTTACGCTATCACATCTATCACAACCACAGAGAAAACCTATGACACAATCAAAGTTGGGACAACTCTCGGCGTGAAGATTGGGAAAGGCGGCTTTATTATTGAAGCGGCAGCGGAATCGGAAGCGGAAACCTCAAAACTGAAATACACCCCGCTTTCACTTGTCGGAACAGGCAAGCCCATCGTGCAAAACTCAAACCTTGACACCGACGCTTGGCTTATTGGCGTGACAAAGGGCAACCCACTTCCTGAATGCGTGATGAAACACCTCAAAGGTATCATAAACTATTAATCGTAAGTAATTTATGGGAACTATTGTAAATACAATGATTCAGGGTTTGACCGAACAAATGGTTCAAGCCCGTCTGAACTCGGCTGACGCTTCGGGCTTCCTTTTCGGGAAACACTTCCCCGTCAAGAAAGTCAACGGCTTCAACTGGAAAACCTTAACGAACCAGCTTGAAAAGAAGAATGTCGCCGCCGATCTGCATACCGATAACGGAACTATCATGCGTAAACGCCGCCCGATATTCGAGAGCGCACGTGGAGATATTCCGTTTATCTCTATCAGCCGTGAACTTTCACGTTCTGAAATCAAAGATTATCAAACGGCTTTGGCTTTCGCTCAGGATGAAGATGCAACCAAACTTGTTGAGTATTGGGGAAACGATGTTGACTTCTGTTTCAACGGCGTTCAGTCGGAGGAAGAATACATTGCATGGAAACTTGCATCAAACGCTGGTGTGCTTAAATTCACGACCACCACGAACGCAACCTACGCAAATGAATTTGACCTTGACTATGACGTGGATGATGAAATGAAAACCAAATCATCCGTTGATTGGAGCAATAAGTCAACTGCTGACATTATCGGCGACTTTGCTAAATATGTGAAATTGGGTAAGGATCATAACCTGAACTTGAAGTTCGCTTTCATCAACTTGGATGAACTGTATAAAATCTGTTCTGCGGAACAAATTATTAAACAGTGCGCCTCTTTCGCCGCTAACGCCCTCGGTATCTCTCAAACACCTGACTTGGCTGCTGTTAATTCCATGCTCGCAAAACAAGCATGGCTGAACGGTATTCAACTGCGTGTTATTGACCAAACCATTACCCGTGAATTTTCAGACGGTTCACAGACTTCTGGCAACCCGTTTGAGAACAGCCGTATGATTTTGTCAGAAAGTGAAATTCTCGGTTCTACGCAGTATGACATTCTTCAAGAAAACGAAGAAACAATTCTGAGAGCCGTTCGTGCCCATACAGTCGTGAAGAAGTACGGTACGATTGAGCCTAAGAGCGAGGTTACAATCGGTCAGGCTGACGCTATCCCCGTATTTGATACGGCTTACCGTAACATCTACGTAAGAACGGACGCACAAGATTGGGATTAAAAACGGTTTGACCTATGGCAAAAGTTATCGAAGCATTGAAAGGGCTGAACTCGTACCCCATTCCTCTCCGCACGCTCGTTGAAACGGCGGAGAAACGGGGGCTGAACCTTGACACGGAAACGACTGCGGAAATCCTGAAAGGAAAGGCATACAACCTTGCCGCCGCAGACATCTTTCTGTGGCTGTCTTTCGCTCCTGACGTGTCTCAGGGCGGTCAGTCCTATTCATTCACGGACGAACAGAGAACGCAACTCCGCAATCATGCCAAAGCCTTGTACAAAGACTTTGACGATGACAGCGGCAGCGCAAACAAACCTATTTACGGATATAAAGGCTCCCGGCTATGATTATTCAAAACGGAACAATCGAATTCAAGACAAAGACAGCGGGCGGGATTGACCCTGAAACGGGTTATCCCATCAAGCCGTCTTCCGTGGCATGGAGCGAATCTGTTCCATGTCAATTCAAGGCGAAGAAGTTCAACCAACTCGGAATTATCAAAGGGGAACACTTCACTGTGGCTTCCTATGAAATCCTGATTGAAGAACAGCCCGTACCCTCAGAGCAGCTACGCTTGAAAGACCTGTCAGGAAAAGAGATTGGCACGTTTTCAATCATTCAAGCAGAACCGCTTGAAGCCGTGTGCGAAGTAAGAATTTTGGTCTAAAGCGATTTGCGGCTGTATGTCGGCTTTGCTTTTTCAACCCGGTCAAACATACCAATAAGAAAAGCAAACGCCACATACGCCAATTTCGCAAAAAATAACTGAGAAGAATATGCCTATCACACAACTAACTCCAATGTCGGAGATTGACAGATACACGGAACAGCAGCTTGAAAGGCTGAAACAAGTTCTTATCCGAAACCTGATGTATATCGGGGAGACAGTCTTGAACAGGGCACGTTCAACCAATTCTTACAAAGACCGCACGGGCAACCTGAGAAGTTCAATCGGCTATGTTATCACGGTTGACGGGCGAATAATCCATTCATCCAGCTTCCAAACCGTGAAACAAGGCAAGGACGGTTCTTCAAAGGGGGCAGCGTATGTGAAAAGCCTCGCAAGAAAATTCCCGCAGGGGATTTGCCTAATTGTCGTGGCTGGTATGAACTACGCTTCTTATGTGTCCGCAAAAGGGCTTGACGTTCTTGACAGTTCAGAACTTCTTGCCGAGCGTCTTGTACCGCAAATGTTGAAGCAACTCGGATTTCATTAAACAGAATTTATATGGCTAAGACTTCAAAACAGATTCAAGGGGATGTATACCGACTACTGAAAGACAGCGTTCTTTCGGGAATGATTTCAGGCAAGGTTTACAGAAGTGGTTACCGCCCCCGTGACAGTAACAGAGAAGATGCGGTGGTAATCTTCACAACAGGCTTGCCTGATGAAATTCAGACAGGTGTCGTTACCGTGAACATCTATGTACCCGATACTGACTTGTACGGAAACGGGGTTCTTGTTGAAGACGGTCAACGGACAGAAGAAATTGAGCGTCTCGCCAATGATTGGGTCAACAGCCTGACCGCCGATAAGTCCTGTTATAAATTCAGGCTTCAACAGACCATTTACACGGAGGCTGAACCTGACATCAATCAGCATTTCATCGTTGTGAAACTTCATTATGATTTTTTCGGCAGCGATGATGCGCCTCTGAATATTAAATCAATGTCAAATATTTAAAACAAATAAGCTATGTCAATTTTATCATGGGGTAAATGTAAAATCGAAACAACTCCGTCTGTTGATGGTGCACCCGGCGCATCAGCCCAATGGAAAGCAATCGACACCCCCAAAGAAGACACCACGAAAATCACGCCCACGGCAGGAACAGAAAAGACCGCTACGGAAGAGGGCGGCGAACTCGTTGATGTGCGTTACGGGAAAAACACCTATACATTTGAATTTGACTTGTTTGTCAAAAAAGGCATGCAACGCCCGTTTGAAGACAATGACGGATTGATTACGGGAGAACATGCTTTCCGCATCATTCCTGAAGACGAAGAATGCGAGGGTGCACAGATTGACCGTTCTGCAGTCCGTTGTGATGAAAGTTATTCAACTGCTGATGGTAAGATGCTTCATTACGTTGCAAAATGTCTGAAACCCAAAACAGGCAAGACCGTGAAACCCTACACGAAAACGAACGAGGCAAAAGCGTGATAACAAAACTTTCAGCGGGGTTGATATGCTGGTTTATCCACCGTGAAGCCTGAACACCTTTCCCGGTTGCATGTCGGTTCGATTCCGACCCCCGTCTCTAATCATTATTAAAAAATTTGGCAGATATGAATACTACAATAGAACAAATGGTCGCTGAAACCGTCCTTGAAAAGCCTCTTGAAGTAAAGGTAGGCGAAAAGACATATCAGGTTGCGCCCGCAAGCACAGCAACAATTATTCTCGTATCAGAAGCCATTTCACAGCTTCCCAATATTGAGCTTGACACGGAAAAAGTCGTTGAAGAAACTTTGTCCGTAGCAAAAGACTGCCGCATTCTCGGCGATATAGCGGCTATTCTAATTCTCGGTGCAAAGAACATCATTGAGAAAAAGAAAGTTCAGCAAATTAAAGAAAAACGGTATCTGTGCGGGCTTATTCGCCACCCTCACACGATTGAGGTTGAGATTACCATTGACAAAAAAACGGAACTTGCAAAAGAACTCCTTGAAGATGTCTCCCCAAGAGAACTGAACCAGATTGTAAGCCAAATATTATCAAAAATGCAGATTGCCGATTTTTTCGGGCTTACCACTTTCCTGACAGAACTCAATCTTCTTCATCCGAGGAAAGTGGAGAATTGAACGACAGCATTTGGGCTGTCATTGGCGGTTTTGCGAAAGGATATAATCTGACCTTTGATTATGTCCTACATAACATAAGCTATACGAACATGATAATGTACGGGGCAATTCTCCCAACATACGACAAGGGGAAAAATGACGGGAAAAAGGATGAAGAACAAAAGGTCATCAAGGTTGATGACCCGAGAAACAAAGAAGAAGTAATGAGATTTTTTGAAACCTGTGATTAAAGGAAAAAATGATGAACAATGACGGTGGAAGACTGAATTATGGTGTCGGGCTTGACAACTCCCAGTTAAGGGTAGGTGCATCCGAATCACGGCGTTTGCTTCAAGGCATAGGGCAGACAGCAGTCGATGAGGGCGCAAGGATTGACGATTCATTCAAAAAAATTGGCAAGACCGTTGCCGGAGTGTTTGCTATCTCTCAAATCAAAGACTTCATAACCCATGTTGCGTCCGTTCGTGGAGAGTTCCAACAACTTGAAATAGCATTCAAGACCATGCTTGGTTCTGCGGGACAGGCTGATGTACTGATGTCACAACTTATCAGAACAGCAGCCATAACCCCATTCGGTATGACTGACATCGGGCAGGCTGCGAAACAGCTTCTTGCCTATGGCGTTGCGGCAAATGACGTAAACGACACGTTAATACGTCTTGGAGACATCGCTGCAGGGCTTTCTATACCCATCAATGACCTTGCCTATCTGTACGGTACGACAATGGTTCAGGGACGTTTGTACACACAAGACCTGAACCAATTCTTGGGGCGGGGTATTCCTTTAATGGAAGAACTCGCAAAACAGTTTGGTGTGGCTGAAAATCAGGTTAAACAGCTTGTTGAGGACGGAAAGGTCGGCTTCCCCGAGGTTCAAAAAGCCATTGAGAATCTGACGAACGAAGGCAGTAAATTCGGCGGTCTTATGGAAGCTCAGTCAAAGACTATCACAGGACAGATTTCAAACATCGAAGACGCCCTCGACACAATGTTCAATGCCATAGGACAGTCTCAGGAAGGGGTAATAAACACATCTCTCGATCTTGTATCAACCCTGATTGAGAACTGGGAAACGGTTGGAAATATCCTTTTGACTATTATCGCAACATACGGGGCTTATAGAGCCGCCGTTATAGCTGTTGCCGCCGCCCATAGGCTGATGGCTATTTGGCAAAGTGTTCAGGCTTTCTTATCCCTGACAACCACCATACGTTCAGCCAAAGACGCCATGATACTTTTCAACATGGCAGTAAAAGCAAATCCACTCGGTTTGGTTTTGTCTGTTCTCGCCGCCGCCGTAACAGCGTTCCTTGCTTTCAGAAAGTCAACGAACGAAGCCGCTGACGCTTTGAAAAAAGAGCGTGAAGAAGCCGAAGCGTTCAACAAACAGGTTAGCGAATCAGCGGGAAAAGCCATTTCAACGTATAAACGTCTTCAAGACGAATACAAAAAATGTAAGTCTGCACATGAAAAGCGTGAGTGGATAAAAGAAAGTCAAGCTAAGTTCAAGGATTTAGGTATTGCTGTCAACAGTGTCAATGACGCTGAAAACATCTTTGTCAAGAACACTTCCTTGATGATGAAAGCGTTTCAGAAACGTGCGGAAGCCGCCGCATGGCAATCACGTCTTGACGAATCCTATGCAAAAAGGGTTGAACGTCAAATGGCACTTGAAGACCAAATGGATAAGATTCAGGCGGGAAGCAAAGTGCCGGGATATTCACACACAACACAGGGAGGCTACGAATATGTTGACCGTAACGGAGAATGGGTTTACACGGAAGCGGGTGCAAAGAAAGCCCGTGAAGTATTCAAACAGACAATCGCCAATGACCCCGTTTTAAACGAGATTGACGCTCGTATAAACAAGTATTCAGAAAAGATGACCTCTGTTTCATCTGACTTTCAAAAACTGTTTGAACAGGCAGGTACAAGCCAGAAGACAACACAGGAAAAGAACGAGGAAAAAAGGCAGGCTAAGGAACAGCAGAAAATCGCCGATGAAACAGCCCAACGTACAGCTAAAATCAAAGAGTATTCAACAAAAGTTTCAGAAGCCGTTTCACAAGCTGAAATAGACATTCGTCAGGCTCAAATTAACGAACTTGAAGACGGTTATGAAAAGACCGTTGCACAAGTTCAGTTAAACTATGACCGTCTTATCGCAGAGAACAAGAAACGGGCACAAAAAATGATTGAAGACCTGAAAGATAAAAAAGTGCTTGAATGGCTCAATCAGAACCCCAAAGCAACAAAAGAACAGGAACTTGAATACCGTGCGTCCCTGAACCTGACTACCGCCGACCTGTCTTCCGAGCAACAAGCGATGTTAAAGTCTTACGAAAAGGTTGCGCAGGAAATCAAAGTCAAGGGAAACAAACAAGCCCTTGACGATATGATGAAAGACATTCTGACCTATGAACAGCAACGTCTAAAAATAACAGAGGAATACGAGAAAAAACGTGAAAGCCTCTATGAAACAGATAAAGACGGCAACAAGAAACTCCGCAAGGGTGTCACACAAGAAAACGTGGACGAACTGAACCGTGCCGAACAGGAAGCCTATAAAGGCATAGACGAACAGTTCGCACAACGTGAAGAAACGTATCAGGCATGGTGCGATGAAATTGCGGAACTAACCCTTAAACAATTGAAGAATGTCTTAGCAGAGGCAGAAAAGGAACTTGCCGAACTTGAAAAGAACGGCGGGTCTTCTGATAAAATCGCTGTTGCCCGTGCCAAAGTCACAACAGCCAAAAAGAATGTTGAGAAAGCACAGGCAAAAAATGATATAAACCCCGGCAAACGCTCAATCAAAGAATGGGAAGACTTGTATAAGACACTCCAAGAATGTGAACGAGAGTTTGAGAGTATCGGCGACACGGTCAGCGGCGTTGCAGGCGAAATCATTTCAACAGCTGGCAGTATTATGACCGCTTCCCTGTCAATGATAAATGGTATTGTTCAGCTTGTGAATATGTCATCCACAGGTATCCAAGGAACAGCGACAGCGGCGGCAACAGCCATTCAAACAGTTGAAAAGGCTTCTGTTATTCTGACTATCATATCGGCTGCGATGTCAATAGCCATGCAGATTGTGAACCTATTCAACAATGATGACAAGAAGCAAGAAGAAATTGAAGCCCTGCAGGATAGAATAGACCAACTCCAATGGGAACTTGACAACGCAGATATTGTACGGTTACAAGAAAATAGCGGGAAAGCGGTTGAACGTGTGAAGCGGGCTTTATCTGAGACTTACAAAGAACTTTTGAGAAATAAAATTGCTGTCAATGACGTAGCGGGGGCTTGGCGGCTTTTGTTCAGTAACGTTTCAAACAATGCAACACTGCTTCAAAAGACCGCAGAAAAACTCGCCACAGCGTATACAAATATCGCTTACACGGCTGACAAGGCTCTCGGGGGTGAGAAATACAGTAACGCCCAAGAACAACTCAAAAACCTTGCGCAACAACAGATTCTTATTCAAGAGCAAATCAGGAATGAAGAAGACAAAAAGAAAACAGACCACGGCAAGATTGATGAATGGAACAGAAAAATCGAAGAACTCGGTGCACAGGCTGTCGCTATCATCAATGACATGGTGGAGGATATTATCGGTGGTTCAAGTTCCGATATCGCCAAAGAACTCGGAAACGCTTTTTTTGAAGCGTTTCAAGCAGGAGAAGATTACGCCGAGGCATGGGGCGATAAAGTCAAAGACATCGTGGCAGACGTGATGAAAAGAATGTTGGTTTCTAAGTTCCTTGAAGAACCTCTCGGAGAGATATTTGACAAGTACAAGGCAAAATGGTTTAAAGACGGTCAGTTTGTAGGTCTTGACACAGTTATTCAATCCATGAGTGGTTTTGCTTCTGACCTGAACGCTGTGGGGACTGATTTCGCCAAGATATGGGAAACTCTGCCTGATAATGTCAAATCAATGTTTGAAGTCACGGCAGACGCAACCCGTGAAGCCTCGCAAAAAGGTATCGCCACTGCCTCGCAAGAAAGCGTTAATGAACTGAACGGACGTGCGACAGCCATTCAGGGACACACGTATTCAATCGCCGAGAACACGAAAATAATACTTTCTGTCGTGAACATGATTTTGCAGTCAGTCTTGAATATTGAGAGACACACCGAGAACATGGCAGGACGCATTGAAAGCATTGAAAGTTCAATCAAAGAAACAAAAGATACAGTTAATGATTTCGCCTTGAAAGGCATAAAAATGATATAGTTATGGAAGAAATTATCAGACAAGTTTACGCCCAATGGAGGTTAGCCAAAGAGCAAGCCCGGCAAGAATGCGATAGCCGTTCCTTGCCAAATATGGCGGAGAAATACCGCAAGTGCAATATGTTCAAAGGGACGGAAGATTTACAAAGCCTAATACATCTGTTCACAAGCCCACAGGGTATGGAGTTTTGTATCAAATACCGTTTCCCGAATATAGCGACTTTCCGGCTGTTTAAGCCGTTCAATCCCGAGAAGTACGGCGTTTATATTGATGCAGGGGAAATCACACTGAAAAACCCTGAAAAAGCGGTTCTGATCGGGCGTACAAGCGCAACGATAAACTGTGACACACTTGAACGCCATGAAGTCTTTCTTCTTCATGGGGCTAAGGCGTTCATCAACGCTTCGGGCTGGGCGGTTGTTTCCGTCAAGGGTTCAACAGGTTGCCAACAAATTCGTAACGTGTCAGGAAATGCGGTAATATTATGATGTCAGGGCGATTTTACATAGACGGTAAAGATGCGTTCTCGGAATACGGTATTTACGTTCAGGAAGGGGGCTACAATGAACTTGTGGCGTTCCCGCCTCTGAAAGCGGTCACAAGCAACGACTGGCAGGAAGAAGACGGAATAGAACCAGACCTTTCCGAACCGACTTTGAACACAAAAGAATTTTCTTTAAAGATTATTCTTTCAGGCAAAGACTATCGTTGGGGCGGGTTTATTGAATTATTATCAGACAAAGCCTATCACGACTTTGATTTCAGGGAGATCGGACGAACCCGCCGTGTTCGTCTTGTTTCAAACCCGAACACGGATTTGGCAATGCTTCTCGGCTTTATCACGATAAAACTTGCCGATGACTTCCCATTGGACGGGTACGCTTATAAAGAACCTGAAAGCACTGTTTCCGGGTCGGATAATTATGAACTTGACGGAAAGCCGTTTTCATATTATGGGGTTCGTGTGTTGGAGGGGACGCTTGACGAAATTGAAAAATCCCCAGATGTCAAGACCTGCCTCCTGCGTAATATCAAAAAGCTGAACGGGGCTTTATATGACGGAGAGAAAGTGACCTATAAAGCAAAGGACGTAAAGATAAACTGCCTTATGAAAGCCGCCAGTTTAACCGAATTGTGGCGCAATTATGATGCGTTGCTTTATAACCTTGTGCAACCTGAACAACGAATGCTATACTCTGATGAAACAGGCTATGAATACCCCTGCCATTATAAAAGTTGTTCCGTGTCTGAATTTTACGGTTCAGATAAAATATGGCTCAAATTTACCATAACCCTGTGTTTCATATCATTCAGGCTTGAAGACGATGAATTTGTCCTTGCGACAGAAACACGGGATTTGGTTGTGACAGAAGACGGGGAGTTTGCGATTGACTTACGAAAAATAATATGAAATTATGGGATTGAAAAGAATTAAAATCAGCGAATTAACCCTTTCCGATAATCTGAAAGGATTATACACAATCGGCGTTAAGCTGATAAACGGGGTTCAAACGAGCGTCAAGGTAAGTTTGGAACACATTCAGACCGCCTATGAAAATGCAGTAGCTGCGGCAAAAAAAGCTGAGACAGCCGCCAATAGTGCGAACACCGCAGCGGGTTCTGCCAATAGTGCGGCTTCATCTGCAAATAATGCGGCTACAAAAGCAAATACGGCGGCGGGGAACGCTGATAAGGCAACCACAGCGGCTAACACCGCCACAACCAACGCAAATAATGCGGCTTCAAAGGCTAATACCGCCGCTTCCAATGCTGACAATGCCCGTGAAGATTTAGAAGAGATAAAGGAAGCCGCCGTGACCGCCACCAATTCAGCCAACAGTGCGGCTTCCTCTGCCAACAATGCAGCTACAAAGGCAAATACAGCAGCGGGGAACGCTAACACACAAGCAGACCGGGCAAAGGAACAAGCTGACAATCCCCCGAAAATGGGTGACAACGGTAATTGGTGGAAATGGGATGAAGCTCAGAAAAAGTATGTCGATACAGGTATTCTCGCAAAAGGCGGCGTACTGTACCCGACATTCAGCATAGACGATGATGACATGGTTCTATACATGGAATTTGAAGATGAAGTAAGCGACAAACTTATCAAGTTTGATGAACAGACGGGAGAACTTTATTTGAATGTTGGATAATTTAAAGTTACACGAATATGACAAAGATACCTTTAGGAAAAGTGGCGTTCACAGACGCAGGTTCTTATAACGCCGAAAAGACTTACAAGCGGTTTGACTTTATTGACACGGAAGATAGTTCCTATTTGTCATTACAAAACAATAACAAAGGACACGCCGTCACTGAAACCGCTTGGTGGAAATGCCTTGCACGAGGCACAAAAGCCACAGAAGCCGCAAAAAAAGCCAACGATGCGGCAGCATTGGCAAACGAAAAAGCTGTGGCAGCAGACACAGCGGCTGGACGTGTAAACGCCGCCATAACACAAGCCAATACCGCTGCCGCAAACGCCCAACAACAAGCGACAGCAGCAGGGGAAACGACAACAGCCGCTTTGGAGAAGTTGGTTGACATGAACGCCGCCCTCGCACGTTTGGAAGAATTGGAACAGACAATCACGGCTAAAGACCGTAAACAGCCCACAGGAATGACGTTAGAGTTTCCGAAGAAAATAACCAAAGGGAACAAAGACATTCAGAGAATAAAAGCAACCCTATCCCCGGCAGGAACGGGAAATAATGTTCTTTTCCTGGGTGATGACAAGGCGGTTTCCGTTGCTCCTGATGGCTTTCTGACCGTGAACGGTATAGGTACAAGCAAGATACACGTCATACCGACAGAAAACACGGGCATTTATCGAACTATTGATATTGAGGTTGTCCCCCAATCTGTCAGACTTTGTACAAAATCAACTTTGCGCCTGACTGCAAACGGAAAATTCAGGTTCAACTAAAATAAATTATTTAACACATAAAACATTTATCATTATGGCACTATCAGCAGATGAAGAAAACAAAGTAAGAGAAATCATTGAAGCGTTCACAAACGGAAAACGATTGAGTGATCTGCCTGACGTTTCAGGCAACAACCCGTTCAGTCTGTTATGCGAAGTATTAGAGGACGGGGAAAGCAAAAAAGCGACTCTCGCAGCCATACTGCCCAACATGGAAGAAAACTGTATGTACGGTATTGAATATGATATCACGGTATCATCCCCTGATGTTACCCGTATCGGGAATATGTCGCTTCACAAATCCCTGCCCATCCAAAACCGTATGAAAGGCTGTCTTCTTGATGACAACGGCAACGTGGTTGAATATCTCAACCCATCGAATTGGACGGGTCAGACCCGTGACGGCTCACGTGGTCAGGTCATGGTAGAGCTACCCATGTATTACCGCAAATTTGAAACAGACGGGAATAAACGCAGAGTTAAACTGTCAGAATATCCCCTACCCGGTTATCATCAAGTCAAAAGAAAATATGTCTCTGCCTATGAAGCAACTGTACAACGGTCAACAACAAAACTTTGTTCAGTTGTGAATAACAGCGCAGATTACAGAGGCGGGAACAACAACGCTGATTGGGATGCAACCTATCGTACTTTACTTGGCAGACCCGCAACACAAATTTCACGTACCAATTTCCGCAACTATGCCCGGAAACGCAACACGTCAACCAAAGAATGGAATTGTATGACGTATGACGTTCAGAAAGACCTATTTTGGCTCTTTGCCGTTGAATACGCCACACTCAACTCACAAAAGGCGTACAACGCCGCAAAAGACAGCAACGGCTACGCACAAGGTGGTCTCGGAGACGGGGTTACAACACTTGATTGGAGTAAGTGGAGTAACTTCAACGGGAACTATCCGTTTGTGCCATGTGGTTATACGGATGAACTCGGAAACGGAACGGGCGAAAAAGAATATACCATGCCCACTGAATATGACGCTTCTTCAAAGAAAGTCAAAGTGTGCCGTTATCGTGGTATTGAAAATCCTTTCGGGCATATCTGGCAATGGACGGATGGTATCAACATTCAAATACAGTCAGCTGCCGTAGGAGGGTTGAGCAAAGTTTTCGTTACTGATGCCCCCGAAAAGTTCAATGACAGTAACTATACAGGCTATTCCCATGTTGGAAATGAAGCCCGCACAGAGGCATACGTAAAAACTGTAATCTTTGGTAACGGAGGCGAAATAATTCCTGACGTGGTAGGCGGCGGTTCTACGACCTTCTTCTGTGACTATCATTATACCAACATACCAAGTTCAGGCGAAGTGTTACGTGGTGTCCTGTTCGGCGGTTGCGCGAATGACAGTGCGCGTGCGGGTCTCGTTTATGCGTATTCGAGTAACGCCCCCTCGCATACGTCTGCGCATATCGGTTCTCGCCTTTGCTTTATCCCCACGCCAGCGTAACACGCTTTGAGTGATAACCTTTTCCCTGCCTCTTTGTGGGGCAGGGACCAAATAATAACAGTATAAAACAATGATTGAAGAAATGAACAACATTCAAAAAGAAGATGACGGAAGCCTCGCTTTCCTGAATATCCCAAGAGACGAAAACAGCAGAAGTTTCAATTGCGATGAAACAACACAATCAAAACTTGTGAACACATCTTTTTGGGTTGTTGACTTTATTGAAGAAGTCCCCACAAGATTCAGCAAGGCTAAAGGTGTCAAAGGTCAGACGCTTGTAAAAATCAAGCCATCAAAAGACAGTCCGGAATCAGATGCCAAGAAATTTTTCACGGGTTCATCCGACATTCTTTATGTCTTGAAGAAAATCAAGGAAATGAATAAGTTCCCCCGAAAGGTCACTTTGAGGGGTAACGGTAACAGATATTATTTTGAATAAGAAAACAATGAGATAACAATATAAAAGGTGGGTCATTCTTGTGGTGTCCTGTTCAGCGGTAACGCGAATAACAGTGCGAATGCAGGTCTCGTTTATGCGAATTCGAATAACACCCCCTCGAATACGAATGCGAATATCGGTTCTCACCTATGCTTTAAAATTGGTTTTGACAATATGAAACAATATAAAAGAATGACAGCCTTGCCACTTGGCAAAAGATTTCAAACAAACCTCCTAAAAGTGTTGGTAGGAACGCCTGTTGTATGGGCTACCGAAGACTCTGAATAAGAAAAGCAAAGCAAAAAGATGAAAAGAATAGGTAATTTATATCATAAAGTAATCTCCGTGGAAAATTTGCGTGAAGCTGACGAAAAAGCACGCAAAGGAAAAACAAACACATACGGAGTTAAAGTTCACGACAAAAATCGTGAAGCGAATATTCTTGCTCTTCATGAAACCTTGCTGACAAAGACGTTCAAAACCTCCCCTTATGATGTCTTCACGATTTTTGAACCCAAGGAGAGGCTTATTTTCCGTCTTCCGTACTATCCTGACAGAATAGTACATCATGCCGTCATGAATGTTCTTGAACCGATTTGGGTCAGGACTTTCACGCACAATACTTTTTCATGTGTCAAGGGACGTGGGATAGAGGGGTGCGCCCGGCATATAGATAAAATCATTGAGAAGTACAAAGGCAAGCCATTATACTGTCTTAAAATTGATATAACCAAATATTATCCCTCCATTAACCATGAAGTCTTAAAAAAAATTGTACGCCGGAAGATAAAAGACAAAGACCTACTGTGGCTTCTTGATGAAATTATTGACAGCGCAGAGGGGCTTCCCATCGGGAACTATCTTTCACAATATCTCGCCAACCTGTTCTTGTGCTATTTCATGCACCGTGTGAACGAAGTATTGAAACTTGACGCAGCCGAATACGCTGATGACATCACGTTTTTCTCTTCATCAAAAGAACAACTGCGGGAAGCGTTCAAAGAGATAAGAAAAATGATTGAAGATGAACTAAAACTGAAAATCAAAGGAAACTATCAGATATTCCCAATAGCAGCCAACCGTTATGACAAACACGGGCGTGCGCTTGATTATGTCGGTTACAAGTTCTACCGTAATCAAAAACTTATCAGAAAGAGTATAAAGAAGAATTTCTGCCATACCGTTTCACGGCTAAACCGCCGTACCCCATTGCTTGACGCAAAGGCTTATAAACAAGCTGTTGCCCCGTGGCTCGGTTGGGCAAAACATAGTGATAGTAAACATTTATTAAAAACAATCATTAAACCGTGTTATTATGATAGCATTTTATGACAATCAGCCTGCCAAATTGGAGGCAGTCGGAAACGGAAGTTACGTTTACCGCTTCAACATTCAAACAGTAGAAAAACCCGCCATCGCTGAAACAAGTGAAACCGCAGTCATGGAGGAAGCCCCGGTTCAAGAACAATGGAAATGCGAAGAAGTGATCGTTTGGGCTCCGTTGTCCTCCAACAAAATAACTGAAACGGTTATCACTGAAAAGTGGGACAATAATCAAGAACAAAAACTTGTGAACGAATTCAACGCCGCCAACCTCGGTTTATACGGTGGAGCGAAGACAAGTGAAGAAGCGAAAGCGAAAATCGCCGCCTACAAGGACTATTTATCAACCCGTGCCACCTTGAAAGCACAGGTGGACGATGATTGCCTTGAATTAGGTATTTTGTAACCCTTAAAGACCTCTTCCCGTCACGAAAATCAAGTATGAAATATGACGGGAAGAATCTTTTTCCATAAAAGGGCTTTTTTAGCCCCGTATTGCGCCTTAAAAGTGATTACAATATAAACATACCATTTTAAGACGAAAGTTCAACCACGGGGAAATTCGGAAAAAATAACTCAACATTTAATGATATGATAATTTACAACAATATTGGCAATAAAATTCTTGAAATTGAGGTTGACGATAACAGTTACCGAAATAGGGCGATTATGGGAGACCATAGTTTGACTTTATATTATTCGCTCCCTGAACATATAGAAATACCTGTCGGCTCTTATTGTGAATTTCAGGGCGAAACGTTCACGCTCAAACGTCCGCAAAACTTCAAGATGAAACACAAAAGACTGTTTGAATACACAGTCCTATTTGACCCTCCCGAAGCAAACGCAAAAGTTTGGAAATTCAGAAACCCGGTTGACGGACGTTTGAAATTCCCGTTGACAGCAAAGCCACATGAACATCTTCAAATGTTTGTTGACAACATGAACCGCCGGGATAAAGGTTGGACGGTCGGCGAATGTATTGACGGTGTTGAAACCTTGATTGCCTATGACCATGATTTTTGTATTGACGCTCTAACCCGTATGGCTTCAACGTTCAAGACAGAATACGAGTTTGTGGGAAAACGTGTGTCGCTGCGTAAGATTGAATATAATAAGAGCAACCCCCTCCCGCTGTCTTACGGACGTGGCAACGGATTCAAATCAGGTGTCGGACGCTCAAATACAGGGGATAAACCGCCTACGGAGATTCTGTTTGTTCAAGGCGGTACGGACAATATAGACCCGTCAAAATACGGTTCTTCCGTGCTTCTTCTTCCAAAGAACCAAACGCTCGCTTATGACGGCGAACACTTTGAAGATGAAGACGGCTTTATTTCCAAGAACGCCCGCCGTTATGTCGTTGATGAAGCGAGGCTCTCAATACGCCGTGATGACAAACAACTGTCATCGCTCGCCGAAGATAGTCTTGACTGTTCTGAGATTTACCCGAAACGTGTCGGTACGGTCAACACGGTTGTAGTTGTTGATGAGAAAAACAACTTTTATGACATTGTTGACACGTCAATCCCATCTTCACTGAATTATGAAGAATGCTTGATAGAGGGGGAAACTATGACCGTTGTTTTTCAGACGGGTATGCTTGCCGGACGGGAGTTTGAGGTTAAATATTACCATAATGCCGTTAAAGGAAAGGCGGCACGCCGTTTTGAGATTGTTCCCGCAGACATAGACGGGCAAACTATGCCAAATACCACATTCGCCCCTAAATCGGGCGATAAGTATGCCGTATTCAAATGTATGCTTCCCACGGCTTATATTAGTGACAACGCCACGAAAACGGGCGCATCATGGGATATGTTCCGGGCGGCTGTAAAATACTTGTTTGATAATGAAGACCTAAAATTCACTTTTACGGGAGAACTTGACGGGATATGGTCGAAAAAAGATTGGGTAAACATCGGGGGGCGCATCAAACTCGGGGGATATATCCGTTTCTCTGACGATCAGTTTCAGAAAGACGGCGTTCTCGTGCGTATAACGGGTATAAAAGATTATATCAATAAACCGCACAGCCCCGTGATTGAACTTTCAAACACAACGGTAAGCGGCAGTGTTTCATCAACATTGAATGACCTGAAAAGTGAGGAAGTCATCGTTGATGACCTACATCGTGACGCTATTCAATTCACTAAAAGACGGTTTAGGGACGCAAAGGAAACAATCAGCATGTTGGAAGAAGCATTGCTCGACAATTTCACGAACTCAATCAACCCGATTGCCGTTCAAACGATGTCAATGCTTGTAGGCGATGAAAGTCTTCAATTCCGTTTTGTGAACTCAAAGACAACCCCCGTCCCGGTTACGCACAGAATTGTCTATGACAATGAGACGAAACAACTGACAGCAGCAGCGGGTATCATACAACACATGACCCTCGGTATCAATACGGTCAGTGCATCGCACAAGGTTTCGGAATATAAATTTTGGGATATGACAGCCTACACAAGCGCAGTGCTTGATGACGGTAAGAAGAAGTATTATTTGTATGCAAAAGTCTCAAAGACGGCACAAACAGGTGTTTTCATCCTGTCTGAAAACGCAATCAAATTAGAGGGTGTTTCAGGCTTCTATCATCTTCTTGTCGGTGTCCTGAACTCTGAATACAATGAAGAACGGAGTTTTGTCACTCTGTACGGTTTTACAGAAATCCTTCCGGGACGTATCACGACAGACAAGATTGTTTCCACAGACGGGAACACTTATTTTGATTTATTGAAAGGTATCATATCCGGGCAAATAAAGTTCAAATCAGGTTCATCGGGCTTATATGAACTTGATGAATGGGAAGCCGTTAACAGTTTGATAACTCAGGCTCAGAACACCGCCAACGCCGCCGTTGAGAGCGCAAAGAACGCCAATACCGCCGTTGGAAATTTAAACGACTATGTGGACGGTGCGTTCGCTGACGGCATTATTACGGAAGCGGAAGCGAAAGCGATTGAGAAGTACATCAACACAGTGAACAACACGAAAGCCGCCGTGGAAGCTGCGTATAACAAACTGTACACAAACGCCTATCTTACGGGAACGGCAAAAACCGGGCTTCTGAATGCCAAAGTTACGCTTATGGGCAGTATTGAGAACCTTATCAGCGCAATCAATTCCGCTATCGCCGATGGTAAAACCACCGTAACCGAAAAAAACAATGTTGACAGTAAATACGCCACTTTCAACAGTGCGTATGCAGACTTTAACACAGCCGTAGAAGCCGCCAATAAAGCTATTCAAGACACGCTGAAAGGATATTCCGATTCAGTTCTCAACACCGCCAACGCCGCCGTTGAGAGCGCAAAGAACGCCATAGCGAAAGACTTGGGATATACAAATTTCGCTGACTTGGAAAAAAAAGCCGCCGCTAATGAAACCATCATTGTAGGAGGTAAAATCAACACGACATTGATTAATGCTGAACTTATTGTCACAGCGGCTTTGCTTGCCAAATTGGTCAAAGTGACCGAACTTGTTGCGGAACACCTGACGGTTACCGGGAGCTCAAAAATAGCCGGGTTCAGCGTCAGCGGAAACGGGCTTACAAATACCCCGTTTAACAATGATGCGTATGTGATATTCCGTAATGACGCACATAAATGTTTTGCGGGTATTGGAGGAAACGTGCTGCCGACATCATCAGGATTGAGAGCCGTAGCAAGATTTGAGAATGAAGACACGTCCGATTGGTGGGGATTGAACAGGAACATAGCAACTTTGTTCTCCGCAAAAAACGGGCGTTATAACCATGCTTTTTTAGGAAGCGGAAACGGGAATTTGGACGGATGGATAGGAGGCTACAAATACAGCAAATATAATCTGACAAGTGCCAATACTATTTATAGTGGTTATTCAAATCTTAAAGATAATAACCGATGGGTAATTTATAGCAGCGTGGATAATTCAGGCATCACTCTGCCGAAACTTTCAGAGGTAAGGGACGCTCTTAGTATAGGAAGCAGCACTAAGTTCTGTGTGGAATTCACAATTATCGCAGACCTTGATTCAAAGACTTTTGATATATACGGAAGAAACAGCAAGAAAAGTAGTGACAACACCTATCCGTGGAACACGTCTGAATACCCCAATCTAGTACATTGGGACAACGACCATTGGGATAGTTTGGCAATGGGAGCAGGTGACAGTCTCACGGTGTTGCTTATATATGATTCAAGTAAAGGAGGCAGCAAAGGCGGTTATCCCCTGACCTATACAGCGAGAGTAATCAATAGACAGAATTAAAAGAGATTACAATTAAACAACTCTAAAAGTGATTACATTATAATCATTTTGTATATATTTGCAAATAAAAATCAAAGACTTATGGAATATTTACCAGCTATTATCAGCGCAATAGGCACAATCATCGCCGCATGGTTTGCTTATAATCAGTACACGAAAAACAAGCTCACGGACTTAAAAATTGAGAAGTTCAGAAAAGATGAAGAAATCAAAAGCATTCGCCGTGCAGACAATTCATCTATCGTTTACGGGGAACTTTGGAACGTTCTTCATGAACTTGATGCGGATAGGGTTTATATCGTGCAACCGCATCCGTTAGGAAACGAAAGTTTACTTTCCATTTATTATGAGGTCAAAAGAAAGGGGGTTGAACCAATGAAGCCCCACATACAGAACCTGCATATCTCAGAGGTAGCGAAATTCAGTAGTGACCTTGTGAAGAACCTATTCATGTACGTGACTGATATAAATGAAGTCAATGACAAATACGCCAAATCACTTCTTTCAAGTTATGGATGTCAGGCGGCTATTATAAAAAGGCTCAATGACAACCGTCACGATTGGATTGGTAGCATATTCTGTGAGTTTACCCGCCCGATAAACATTCCTGAAAGTGAAGCTTGTAAAATCATGCACGAAGCGGCAATGAACATACAATATTTATTGCCCGAATATAGATAACATAAATAAAAGTAAAACTATGAAGATTTTAATCGACAACGGTCATGGGATTGACACGGCAGGCAAGCGTTCCCCTGACGGCTCTTTAAGAGAGTACAAATACGCAAGAGAAATCGCCGAAAGAATCGTGTCAGAGTTGAAGAAACAAAGATTTGACGCTGAACGTATCGTCATTGAAGAAACTGACATCAGCCTCCGGGAACGGTGTCAACGTGCGAATGCCATTTGTGACAAGTTAGGAACAAAGAACGTCATTCTTGTTTCTGTTCATTGCAACGCAGCCGGGAACGGTTCTCAATGGATGAACGCAAGAGGCTGGGAAGCATGGACGAGTGTCGGACAAACAAAGGCTGACACGCTTGCAGAACATCTTTACAAAGCCGCAGAAGAAACGGGGTTGAAGACCCGTAAGGATATGACGGACGGGGACGCTGACAAAGAGGGGCATTTATACATACTGAAACATACAAAATGCCCTGCTGTCTTAACTGAAAACCTGTTTCAAGACAACAGGGAAGACGTAGCGTTTCTTTTGTCAGAAACAGGCAAAGAAAACATTGTCCGGCTCCATGTCAAAGGTATCATCAACTACTTAAAGACAACGTGATATGAAACATCTTCCCCTACTCTTACTATTGACATTCATTATAGGCGGCTGTGCTTCAAGCCGCCTTTCAGAAAACGTCCATCAGCAGGACAGCGTACAAATCAAGGTTGAAACACGTATTGAATACGTTCCCGATACGGTCTATATTGAAATACCCGCACAGACAGCAGAAAGGGAAACTGCCGACAGCACTTCACACCTTGAAAATGATTACGCAACGTCTGACGCTCGGATAAACCCTGACGGCACACTGTTTCATAACTTGAAGACAAAGCCGCAGAAAAAGCCCGTAGAGTTTGAAAAGCCTGTTGAACACAAAGACAGCATTGTTTACAAGACAAAGACCGTGACAAAGGTAAGAACTGTAGAAGTTCCCCATGAACTTACTTGGTGGGAAAAGACACAGATTTACGGATTTTGGTTCATTCTTTTCATTCTTATGATAGTTTACAGGAAAAAGGTTTTTTATCTTGTAAAATGGTTTATATGATTATCTTATAAACAAATAAATCGGAAAAATAATCGGAAGTTTTGGGATTTTCACTACCTTTGAACCGACATAATTTTGAATATATAGCGTTTGCTATTGTTTTGAGGTCAAGAAAATCGCCAATTTTTATGCAGCCTTAAAAGCAATGGTGGATGCCTACGTATATCGTGGGCATTTCCCTTGTTAGGCTGCTGGTGTTTGGCGATACCTCTTGACCAATAAAGGAATGCCCACGTTTTTTTGTGTGTATCTGCGAACAACGGCAACCACTATCAAGATAACCGTTAAATAACAGATATATGGATTTCAAAGATTCAATAAAACAAATCTCAGAACGTATTGAGAACCTCAAAGCCAATCTTCCGACAGAAGAAGCGACAAAGACGGCTTTGATTATGCCATTCATCAACACGTTAGGATATGACGTGTTTAACCCGTTGGAGGTCTTGCCTGAAATGTGTTGTGACATTGGCATAAAGAAAGGCGAAAAGATTGACTATGCCATAATGAAGAATGGCGAGCCGATCATCCTTATTGAATGTAAACATTGGCAACAAGACTTGACATTGTACGACAACCAACTGATACGCTATTTTCATGTGTCAAAGGCAAAGTTCGGCGTCTTGACTAACGGGATAATATACCGCTTCTACACAGACCTTGAAGAACCCAACAAAATGGATGAAAAGCCATTCTTGGAGGTTAACATGCTCGACCTCAAAGATGCACAGATTGAGGAATTGAAGAAGTTTCACAAGTCATATTTTGATGTGGATATGATATTGAGTTCAGCAAGTGAACTAAAGTACATGGGAGAACTGAAAGCCGTTATCAGTAAAGAGTTTGCCACCCCGTCTTCTGATTTCGTGAGGTTCTTCGGGAAACAAGTCTATGATGGTGTATTTTCGCCCAAAGTTCTTGAACAATTTTCAACACTTGTAAAACGCACAATCAATAATTACATCAGTGATATTATCTCAGACAGGTTGAAAGCCGCCATAAAAGACGAAGAAAGTTCCGCTGAACAGGACACGCCCCCGGAGCAGAAACCGGAAAATGAAGAACAACCTGGAGACGGGCTTATAATCACATCAGAAGAAATGGAGGCGTTCTACATAGTTAAATCAATTTTAAGACGTGTATGTCCCGCCGAAAGAATAACCTACAAGCCCACGCAAACATATCTCGGTATATCAATAGACAACAATGTACGCCAAACTGTGTGCCGCCTTTATTACTTCAAACAATCAAGGAGAAACACGCTTTCTATTATTGGGGAGGACAAAAACGAGATAAATTATAGACTGGATTCAATAAATGACATTTATAACCATGCCGACACTTTGATTGAGGCGGCAAACAAATATTTATAACCATGAAGAAACTATTTTATCTATTCTGTTTGTTAAGTGTTATTTTATTTATCGGCTGTTCAAATGATGATGATGAACCCAAAGTAAAGAAGTTTTCTCCTGACGTTGAAAATGTACTGACATCAGTTCAAGGTACATTCTCAGGAGAAGAATATTTTTTGGGGCAATGGTTTCGTACGGACAAGTTAACATTCTCCCCCTTTGCTGCTCCCATTGAAAAGACAACATTCAAGGACGGCACAGTTGAAGTACATGGAACGGTTCACAGAGTTCAGAACAAAACTGTTGGCGGGAAAGTCATTGACGATTATTTCTTTTGTGTTGAACCGTTAAGAACTGCCATAGTTCTGTATGGTTACAACAGTGATAACAAAGAGTTGAACGAGAAGAAAGAAACACTTAGCTATAAAATTGAAAGCCATGATATAATCAAATTCAAAGATTACGGGCTTACAGATGATAATTGGATAGATTATTCAAGACAATAACAAGCAAAGCCGAATGGCGTTCTATGTGCCCCGATGATTCCAGTAATGATAATTTACACCGATAAAAGATTTAGGCGGCACATACAGAAAATTCGATGAAAATAACTTTCATATAGCAAGGCAGGGTGTTCACGGGTTACGGACACCCTGTTTTCGTGAAGTCATCTTCTTCCTTGCAGAGATAACGGGCGACTTTATGACACACGTCATTGGGAATAAACCAACCTTGATTAATGATTTTGCGGAGAGCAACAAAATCCGTATCTTTGAGACCTGAGAACAACACAAAGAAAATGTGCTTTTACAAATTTGTTGCTACTTTGTTGCTCTCACTCACGCACAAAGCATCAAAAACATTATAAATCAACAGATTACATCAAATAAAGAACATTTTGCATCGGCAAATGATGGCTTAGAAACTGCCATAACCAATTATAACCATTTAGAATAAAGTCGCTGTATTTCAGCGGCTTTTCTATTTTAACACTTTCTAATCCTTATTTGGTAGTAACGGTTTTTATCCATATTTTTCTATCATATTTCTACCGCGACACAAATTCACGGTTAGCCCGAATGTCACAATGACGCATTAGTTGACGTGTGTTGACAATGGTTTACATGTGTTGACAAAATCCGGGAGAAATAAGGAGAAATTATCCCCAATATAAACGAGGAAAATATGGAAGTAAGAAAGATTTGTCAATGGTGTGGAAAGCCATTTATAGCTCAAAAGACAACGACCTGCTATTGTAGCCATCAGTGTTCCAATCTTGGCTACAAAGAACGCATCCGGGAACGCAAGCGGCAGTTGAAACGCTCGCAAGAGTTGCTACAACCTCGACAAGCCGCCGAGGGACAGGATTTCTTCTCTTTTGCCCAAGCAGCAAAGTTGATGGGCGTAACCAGACAATACATATATAAATTGGTAAAGGAATCCAAACTTCGGGCTTCACGCATCAGTGGTAAGAAGTCGCTCATTCGTCGTGCTGACATCGAACTAATGATGAAAACCAAACCGTATGAGCGCATCATGCCTAAAGAGGACTTCGACATCACTGAGTATTACACTGCTGAAGAAATTGCAGAGAAATATAAGGTCAACGCCAAATGGGTGTGGACTTATACACGGCAGCACAAAGTTCCGAAGGTACGAATACGCCAATTCAACTATTATAGCAAGAAACATATCGATGCTGCCTTTGCCAAATACGAGGTGGATTCCGACTTGACCGAATGGTACACACCGGAAGATATTCAGGAAAAATACGGTATGACACGCGTCGCCATCCGTTCGCAGGTGTATCGGAACAATATCCCATCCAAGAAGGAACATGGGCAGATATTCTACTCAAAGCTCCACTTCGACCTCTCGAAGAGTTCAGAACAGGAGAGCAAAGCGGAATACTATACCGTCAAGGAGGCTATGGAAAAATTCAAACTCTCCCGCGACTCTGTTTACGGAATTCTGCAATTCCATCAGATCAATCGCGAGAAGAACGGACGGTTCGTCCGATTCCTAAAAGTAGAGTTTGACAGGGTTATGGGTGTTCACAAATAATCTAATTTGTCGCTATCCATTAATTATTCAAAAATTAATCTCTGCTGTAGATAATCTGCATGATTACATTACAGAGTTTTGCCAGCGAATTAATAATAACCATAAAAATATATTAGTATGCATGAATGTAAAACAGTAACGTTGAGAACACGTCCGTTAAAAGGTAGAATGATGTCTTTCTATCTAGATTATTATCCTGGGTATCGAGACAAAGAGACTATGAAAGTTATCCGTCATGAATCGCTTGGCATCTATGTCTATGCCAATCCGAGAAACAAACGAGAACAGAATTTCAACGAGGTAATGACCGAGAAAGCCGAAGCCATCCGTTGCCGCAGGTTCGAGTCAGTTGTCAATGAACGGTATGACTTCTTTGACAAGTACAAACTCAAGGCAGACTTCTTGGAGCATTATCGCAAGCAACTCCGTAAGCATGACCAGAAATGGGAGTTTGTCTATCTGCATTTCAACAACTTCGTACATGGTAAATGTACTTTTGAAGAGATTGACATAGACCTTTGCAACAAGTTTCGGGAGTATCTGCTCACAGCTAAAAAACTGAGACGCAAAGGACGCATAACACGAAACTCCGCATCGGGATACTGGTCTACCTTCAGGGGATTCCTGAAAATACTCTACCGCAATGGAATGATAAAGACCAATGTCAATGATTTTTTGGATAAGATTGAAACAGAGGATGTAGTCAAGGAGTATCTGTCTGTAGATGAACTGTACAAGTTGGCTGAAACACCGTGCAAGAAGCCCATTCTGAAAATAGCATCGCTGTTTTCATGTATGACCAGTTTACGTATCAGTGATATACTCGCACTATGCTGGGAAGATATTGTAGACTACTCAGCCGGAGGGAAATGCGTACATATCATTACACAAAAAAACAAAGCGGAAGATATCATTCCTATTAGTGAAGAAGCATTGGGATTGATAGGCTATAATTCTGAAAAGAAAGGTTTGGTATTCAAGGGACTTATGCGTAGTTGGACGCAAATCCCAATGAAAGAGTGGATTCGTTCTGCCGGAATTACCAAGAACATAACATTTCACTCGTATCGTAGAACATTTGCAACGCTACAAGCAGCTGCCGGAACGGACATCCGCACCATACAGAGCATCATGGCACACAAGAGTATCACCACCACTCAAAGGTATATCAAAGTAGTGGATGCCAACAAACGTGAAGCTAGCAAGAAGATTACCTTGACACGGAAGGACTGACAGCCACTTATCCCTATTTTTAAGCGGTTAGAGTATGATTTTTAGTCTGAAATCATACTCTAACCGTTATTTTTTACAAATATTGAGCGATTCGTCATCACTAATTATATATATCTGGAATATAGCACATAACTTTGCCATATAACCATTTCAAATACTTGCAGCAGATGACAAATAATACTCAAATTCGGACCAAGAGGATAAGTTTTATTCTTGCATTATTGGTAATTGCCTATGTGGCAGTAGACACTTACCTATTCACTTATCACAAAATCAATACCACAACAATAACGACTCCAGTTATAATCGGCCTTGTGGTTACAATCCTATTGTGTGGTCTACTGCAACGATTTTTCTACACATGGTTGACGAAGAATCCAATCAATTTTTCTTTTGACCGGCAATCTCCTATTATTACTGACTCTGGTTTCGAAATAAAAACCGATTGTGCAGATGAAATTCAAACTATTGAACAGCCCAATAATTCAGTTATAGATAATTATGATACAATACGAGAGAACATCAAAAAGAAAGAAGCAGAAAAACAAGTAGAAGTCATGAATGCTATTCGTGAATATGTAACTATTAAAACCGCACCCTATCTGTCTAAAGAAGCTATTGCAATCCTCATTTCTAATATTGAGTATATGGCCTGTGATAGATCCGATTTATACAAGCCCATTCGCTCCAATATAGATAATCCACTGAGATCACCGGGACTTCGCCATCTGGCATGGAATGTAGGTGAACGCTTGGGAGTATCATTGGCAAAAAGAGCCATTTTTATCAAGTCTTCATTTCCTCACGAACTCGAAAATGCGACTCTTGAATATCTCAAACTTAATTTACGGGATCAAGTTCCTAGTCAGATTCCTATTGACGTGCCCGATAAAGGCGATTATCGCTTCCATTTAGAAACAGATAATAGTAACTCAGACTAAAAAAACGCATGCAGACGAAATAATTAATCCGGTCTGTATTGTTCTGCAAGGTTTCATTGAGTTGGTTCGCAGTATATTAAACGATTAAAAGAGTATAATATGGAAAAAGACCAACTGACATTCAACGACCTGCCGACTGTGGTGGGCGAACTATGCGACAGAATCGCAAGTATGGAAAATCTGCTAACGGAGAAACTTTCCAAGCAGTACGAAACCAAAGAGAACACGCACGTTCCCATGACCGTACAGGAGGCTTGCAACTATCTTAAAATGCCGTTGTCAACCTTTTATTACAAGGTCAAAAAGGATGATATTCCGGTTATAAAACAAGGAAAACATCTCTACATCTATCGTGATGAACTGGATAGATGGCTGGAATCTTCCCGAAAGACTCCGGCTCCGCAAAGTTTTGAGGAAGAGAATGAGTCCATGCTCGCATCCCATCGTCGTAAACCGAACCCGAAAAACTGGTAAAGATGGAGAAGACGGACAATACGACTCCTTCATGTGAAGAATTGGCGGTTTACATGGAAGATTCAATCGTGAGCGTGACGAATACCTACGAGCAGTCGCCAGTGGTGCTGATGGTAGACGATGCTGTTATCGGTACATTAGGAAACTTCAGTGCGTCCATCGGAAAAGCCAAAAGCAAGAAAACCTTTAACGTATCGGCCATAGTCGCATCGGCATTGAGAAACAGCACCGTTCTTCATTATCGGTCCACTTTTCCCGATAATAAGCGAAATATTCTGTACATCGACACGGAGCAAGGACGACATCATTGCCAGCAGATATTGAAACGAATCCTACGTTTAGCTGAATTGCCGGAAGACAAGAAACCGGATAATCTGCTCATGCTGGCTCTACGCAAGTTCTCCCCTAAACTACGTCTGGCGATAGTCGAACAGGCCATTGGCACAATACCGGATTTGGGATTGGTCATCATAGATGGCATTCGTGATTTCCTGTATGACATCAATTCTCCCGGTGAATCTACCGATATCATCTCCAAATTCATGCAGTGGACGGACGACAGACAGATTCACATCCATACCGTACTGCATCAGAACAAGAATGACGAACATGCTCGTGGTCACATCGGCACTGAACTCAACAATAAAGCGGAAACCATTATGCAGATCGAGGTGGATAAAGAGGACAAGACCATAAGCGTGGTCGAAGCCGTGCATATCCGCGACCGTGAGTTTGAACCTTTCGCTTTCCGCATAAACGAGGAAGCCATACCCGAACCGGTAGAGTCCTATCTGCCAAAAGAGAAGAAGACCGGACGACCAACCAAAGGACCGTTCGATCCGGACAAGGAGATTCCAAAGAATGTACATCGTCCAGCATTGAATGCCGTTTTTGCCAATGGCAACATCAACAATTACGATGATTATATAGAACGCTTGCAAGAGGGTTACGGATTACAGGGTATAAAACTCGGTTATAACAAGGCGGTAAAGGTCGCAACATTGCTCAGTGACAAACAAATGGTTATAAAAGAAGGGAAAGATTATGCCTTCAATCCAGAATACCATTATTGAGTTCAACTTTACTTTATTGTCGGGGCGTATATATAAGAATAAAGCAAAGTAGTCAGGGGTTGCACACAAGGTATTCATTCTATCCCCCCTCTTTTAGATGAATATCTTAGTTTCTGGTTCAAATCCGTCTGCCGATTCTGTATGTACATCCAATATGGCTTGCCGGAAAGCATCAACAGGTATCTGTTGCAAGATATGCCAAGGTATAACCTCACTACGTTACGGTTGTACACTGGCACTCTTGCCTGCTCAGTTCCCTCGCCGGTGCGGTACTCGCAAGCTCGCACCTATTCACAATTATAACAATGATTCAAATGAAAGAAGATATTGAAAATACATCGAACTCCTCTAAAGAAACCAGAAACGTCTTCATCGGAGCGAAAGTCACTCCTACTCAAAAGGAGTATATAAAATCAATGGCTACCCAATGCGGTATGACCATAAGTGATTACCTATTGTCGTGTGCCTATAACTTCAAGCCCAAAGTGAGACTTACGAAAGAAGAAGCAGCCCTGTTGCAGAATCTGGACGATTGTCGGGCAGACCTCGTAAAATACACCTCCGCCCTACACGGAATGTCCACAAAGCAGCGCATGGCAATGTTCAATCAGATTCCGTTCATGGTCAACTGGCTCAAGGAACTTGGCAATGTAGCCGAAAGTGTCTGCCAGTTCCTGAATACTGTAAAAGAGAAGAACAAAATTCCGTCCAACCTTAAATCCGAAGAAGAATGATTGCAAAAGCCAAAGCCATATCGCACGGCATCAACGACCTCCGTTACATTACCGGTGAATCACAACATAAGAAGCATCCGGAGAAAATTTATCGGGTATTGGACAATCTGTTGCCCTCAGAACCGGACGCTATGGGGATATGGAACTCCATGCAGTTGACCATATCCCAGCATCGCCCGATAAAGAACTCCGTTATCAGAATCGAGTTGAGTCCATCGCCCAAACATACCCAATTCTATGACATCGAAGATTGGCAAAAACTTTGGCAAGATTTCGCCGAGGAGTTCGACAAACAGGTGATTACCGGCAAGGATGGAAAAATCCGTTCCTGTCCAACCAATTTAGCTAACAGTAAATACTCTGTTTGGCTGCATACAGAATCCAAAGGCGAAGTTCCCCACCTCCATGCTGCGGTCTGCCGTTTGGATGAAAATGGCAATATCAACAACGACCATAACATTCATCTTCGGGCGCAACGTGCCGCCGAGCGAGTGGCAAAGAAACGTGGCTGGACGACTGCAGAACAAATCAGAAATCGTAACATTCCACAAGTGAACCGGGACTGTATGGAGGTGTTGAAAGCAATGCCATCATGGTCATGGGATGAGTACAAGAACACTCTTATACGGAAAGGTTATACCGTCCATGAAAGAGAGGACAAGAAAGGTATTCTTCGTGGATATGCCCTCATGAATGGAAACACCAAATACAAGGCTTCAGAATTGGGAATCGGCAGGAACCTGATGGTCTCGAAACTTCCTGCGACATGGGAGAAACTGCACCATCAGTCAGCTACCGTCATTAGAAATAATGCTCCCAAAGCCGTTCAACAGGCAGCGATACATAAGGTTGCTCCTATTGACTATACCCAATATCTCACATATAGTCAGGATATGATTTCCTATGCCCTCAGCCATGAAGGTAAGGATTACAGATTCTATATTCCGGAAAAAATACTTGACTGTTTTAATGACGAATTTGATTACAGGTTTATTGCCAACTGTCAGGAACTTACCGATATGGCAGTAGCTATATTTGTCGGACTGATAGATACCCCCAACGTAACAACCGGTGGAGGTGGTGGAGGCTCACAAAGCGACCTTCCGTGGAGAGACAAGGATGAAGACAATTTGCAATGGGCTCGCAGATGCGCTCATGCCGCCAGTCGTTCGTTAGGAAAGAAACTGAAAACAGGATTAAAACGATAAGCCCATGAAACCGAACATGAAAAAGAAATTCGATTTTTCCGCGGAAATGAGTGAAGCGGAAGCCATAAAAGCCACTCCCAAGAATGAATATCTGGAGGAAGAAAAGCAGTTACTCGATATCAACGCAAAGGAACTTGTCAGCCTGAATGACAACGTATATAAGCTGAGAACAGAAGTTGAAAATCTATCCGACTCTATACATGAGTGCAAACCTATTATTTCTGAAGAAATACAGAAGTTAGCAGTAGAATTCGGTGCGACCCTTCTATACAATTTTCTCAGCCAGATTGAGAGCAAATGTAAGGAAGCCGAGCGAAGAATAAAGAAAGCCAGCAATGCCATCCCCATCCCAGATACGGCATTCTACATTTTGATTACCATTGTAGTTGCTCTATCTTCTTTTTTCGTGTGCATGATAGTAGCTAATGCAGAGATTTTGCATTCCGGATTGATTTGGAAGGCTGTTATTGGTTGTATTCTTATGGTTGTTTTGGGGATTGGTATTGCTGTAATTATACAGAAGTTTTCGGACAGGGATAAATAAACGAAAAGTCTCAATCGGATAGGAATGCTATCGGTTGAGACTTTATTTTATTCGTTATCAAACAATCCCTTTTCTTTCCATAACTTTAGTTATAAATTCCTCTATTCTCTTGCATTTGATTTAGTGATTACGTTTATGACTTACACGAAGTTTATCATCATCTTCTCTATATGATGAGATATATCCAATAGTTTTTAGCTTCCCTAAAAGCATTTCATTCATGTGATTATTTTCTATAGTAGCCTTTTTTGATTTATCTGTAATACTTCGATAAGAATCGCCTAAAGACTCTATTAATTCTGTCACAATGTCAAAATCATCTCTAAACTTTTCAACCAAGTCTATCAAAAAAGACAATCGCTCTGGCAAATTAGTAGAGGCGACCAAAATGTTCTTCTCTATGTCATAATCAAATTTTTCAATATTGTTTTTCAACACAGGAAGAGTGATATTTGCCAATTCGTTATCCCACACAATATGAGGAAGAAAATGTTGAACTACACTTAGAGCTTTTTCACCGATTACTCTTGGATTTTTCATAAGATGCTTGTATAGCCTCATATCTGTAGGCAACTCCTCTATTTCTATAATACACTCATCCAAATACTTATCTACATAATAAGTAAGTACATCACTATGATTGTCTCTAATTGTTGTCGTATAATATGTGCTATATGGAAGCATATCAGCACAAAGTAACGACTTAAAATGAGCGTTATCTACACTGTTAATATCCGCATCCTTAAATGTAACTCCATCAAAGATTTTGACAAGTTTATCGTATACCAAAATTTCAAAATCTGATGTCAATAAAGCACTGTGTGCCAGTAGTTCTTTCTGAGTATCATCCAATTCAGATATATCTGTTAATTCATCAATATGTTTGGTAATGAATATTCGCAAACTGGAAATCATTACATTATTCTGACTCTCATAAAATGCATATATCTCAGGCCATGCTGGTATAACTATATCAACTTCAATAGCGAACTCCCACTGTATATTGTTAACATCGGAAAGAGAAACTTTATTCTGTTGCCCAGAAAGGTATTTGCGTTTTGTGTCCTCTGTTATATCCTCAGAATTAATAATTTCAAGAATAATTCCCACACTCTCTTTTTTTGCCGTATCTGTAATAAATACATTATTTAGTGCATTGTCAAAACATTCATCTATATAATCTGATATAGATTTAGCTGATTTACAGCTCCTCAGTATTGTAACATTTAAAGGATAATTATCCAATGTTTCCACCCTCTCATTTCGATAATGAACAAATGCGCATACAACATTTTCTGGTGTCAACATATATGCTTTGTTTTCTACAACATACTCAAGCAAACACCTAGACTCTGCATCTATATCTGTAAAAATCAGTTTTCCATTCGACACTATTTGTTTGATTGTATCAAAACCTATGAGATCTACTCTATGAGATATAAATGCGAAGTGTTTATTCAACCAGTTACGACTTTCTTTGGTGGAATGGTTCAATTCGAGGAATCGTAACCAAGACTCGAATAATTCATCGGAATTCTGTTTCACGAAGATCTTCCATAATCCATCAACGATACTGCCCAAATGGTTGAAAAGCGAGCTTGAATCTTCAACTGATTTATAGAAGTCAATCAAAAAGTCCCACTTTTTATTATGCATAATAACTTGTGCTATCGAATGAAGTTTTGAGTTATTTGCTTCTTCAAGATGCTGACAAATACAATCGACCACCTGAATATTCAATATACTTACATCGTTGTAACATTTATCAGGAATGTTTTTTACGCACTGCCCTACTTTATCTATATGATAGTCATACGGCAAACTATGCCGAAGTTTTAATTCAAGGATAAAATCATGGTCGTGCTTATTAATTGACTTACCAAAAAAGAAAGATATATAATCAAAGTAATCTTCATTTATAAGTCCTTCTTTCAAGAAAACTTCAAGCATTTTAGAGACATTGAGTTCACTAAAAATTTTATGCGTCTGCATATCAACATCCAGCAACAGTTCTTGTATTGGAGTAGCATAATGATTATTACGAGATAATTCTAGTATCTTGATTTGTTCACGATATCTTTTTTCCCCTTCTCGCAAGGCTTCTAATCGCTCATGGTAGGTAAAGGTAGAATTAACTATTTTCTCTATTTGACTGAATTGAATATTGCAACTATCTTCAGATGTATCATAATAATATCTAACACCATAATATGTGTTAGTTTGATGCCTCTTAAAACATTGATATCGAAATGAGGATTGCGATATAAAGGAATTAAATAACGTTTCATTTTCTGCGATATCTTCAAGAGGTATAAAATTGTTTTCGACAAAAAACAAAAAGGCATTATTTTCATTTTGTTTTGATAATTTTCTACGATACCCTTCAATATAAATCAGCCTTAATTCTTTTTCTTGTATGGCATGTGTCGCTTCTAAAGATTGAAGTTTTTTAGTTATTCCATTAATACGCTCGTCAATCTGTCTATTGCGCTCAACCAATAATTCACTTTTCTTATGCAAACAATCATACAAAACACCCTTTCCTTTATGCAGATCAGCAAAATCTTTTGGATGGTAGTTTTTATATACAATCATTGCAAGAAGTTTGTTTTGATCAAGTTTCTCATCAAGTTTTTCTCTATATTGGGCATATTCATTGACAATATTCTTCAGTAATCTCATATCGTCAATGAAAAAAGCCAAACTGTCTATTACCTCGACATTAAGATCTGAATAGCCTTTTATCTCTAGTTCCTCTTTCAGTTTGTCTGCCGAGTTTGAAGAATTGATTATTGGGATTACAGTTGTGATATAATCAAAGAATTTAGTACGTTCTTCATCAAAAAACATATCATCTTTAACCGCATAAATGAACGTAACTTTACGCCCCACAGAGTTTGACTGATTCAAGAGTTGATTTACCTCTCTTAACTTAAGAAAAATATCCGTATTATCAAATCTATCTAAATCTTCTATAATCACAACATTATAATCAGTAACCTCAAAGAAATAGACAATCTCATCCATGTGCTTATTGAAAACGGATGTATCTTCTTTGTTTTCTTTTAATTCAATCTCTCCATTCTTTAGATTTAACTTATTCAGTTTACTATTACTCAATGATTTGACAGTCTTTTGAACGAATATTATTGTTGCAACAAATATATATGATAGAGCAAAAATATCAGACCATTTATTTAATACTGGATTACTTAAGCGATTGCAAATCCAATCCACCTCCAAAAATGATGGTTCAAATACAATAATTAAGGCAACAATATAAAATATTATTGCAAAAGATAAAGCATATTGAGCCCAAGTTGATTTATGATAAATCCTTTTTAATCTGGAGTTATAAAGCGTCTCTTGTTTTTCTTTATAAATAAGTTGTTGAAGAATGCTGTATTCAATACGATTATTCATCGTATCAATATCTATTTTATTCTTTTTATCATCTAATGGTGACTTTAGAGTAGCAAGAGATATTGAAAGATATTTGTATTTACGATAGTCTTTCATCAAAGAGCGAAGAATGGAACTCTTACCGGATCCATAAGGACCAGTAAGAGCAATGTTCAATATGTCTTTCTCTTCTAGTTTTCGTGCAAGATTCAAAACACTCCTATACTGCTTCTTATCACTTTCACTATCACGATTAAGCAGAGCAGGAGTTAATGATACTTGTTTATCATCCTCCATCGAATTATTTGCACATATTTTCTTCCAAAATCTCCAGTTCATTTATTTTCAGCTATTTATTAATCATATTTTTCTAGTTTGTTACAGATTGCTATCTATATTAAAGCAACACCAAATTCACGGATTGTTTCTTCGCTATCTCTTCCTGAGACAGATTTGCCTGTCGCTTGCTCTATTCTGTCAAGCAATTGTTTTGCTCGATCTATGAAATAAGCATTGAAATCATCTAATGCAAGATGAGCATAACTTACCTTATGTGACTCTATAGCTTCCTGTATCTCAACTTGTTTTAATCCCTTATTTGCCATAGTTCCAATATAGGTACTTGGTGCATGTCCTCCTATTGAACGATTGGAAGATGCATAAATTGGAGTCTTATTAATGACAGAATTCCATTTTATACGTGGAAGGTTATTTTTCTCGCAATAAGTTTGAGGGAATATATGATGAATATCAGCATCTTCATCAATGTAAGATGCTATATCCATACGATGACCTGTCATAAAATCAAGTGGTGAATCTTGTAAGATAAGTGCCATAACACCTTTGTACGCTGCACTATTCCTAGTCTGCATGGTCAATAAACGAGTTGGTTGTATATTGGAACGATATACAGTCTCTGGCATTTCACCACCTTCCATCCAACGGAATACGCCCATTATATCAGTTGCAAATCTAGCTTCATTGGCACCCCCATATAGTTCACCCATTACGCCACACCAATACCAACGAGACAATAATTCCTGTTTGCTTCCAAGATGCAACATTTTTTTATTTTCGTTGTCGTATGCAAAGATTGCAGCAAGTGGAATAAGTTGTGACGAATATGGAAGATCTCTGGAACGGAAAATCCCCTGATGTACTAAGAAATCAGCTGCATCACAGAAACCTTTAATCAAAGCGTCATGATACTTCAAATAATCTTTCAATTCAAGCCTAAGAATGTCTTTTTTCTTACATGTTACAGCCACACGCTCATCATCACCTGAAACCACTCTTTTATAATATGATACCAACAGAGTCATTGCTGCCAAAAAATTAGCGCCAGTGATTTCTTTCAATAGCTCGCCATTTACTTTTTGAGCAAAAATATGACGAATGGTCTCCCAATCTTTTCTCAATTCATGTCCTTCAGCAGCAAATGTAGCTGTGACGAGTTCGAAAACCGTAAGAGGTACACCACCAGTGTTTACATTCTCAAAAATCTGGCAGACAGCTTCTTTCGGGGTTTCTTTATCAAGCTGAATTATAGGTATGCTATACTCTAAAATTGGGCGAAGAATCTGCTGTGAGAAATCACGGAATAAATTTCTATACTCTCTATCACCTTTGTAATAGTCTTCCATATCATAATGCCAATCTTCCGTATCATTATGAGAAAACGTAATATTCAAGGGAAACATCAGGTTCTCAAATTCTTTCTCTCTTGTGGATAAGTCCAGCGTTACATCACGACCAATATTTGTTGTAAGCTGTTTCTTCTCTGATACAGATATGATTGCTTCCAATCTGTCCGCAGTAGAGTCTAGACATTTACGAATATCTAGATAATAATAGCGTTTGATAATTGTATCTCGATTGGTCTCTAATCGAGTATTAGTTGCTTTCTTACTTTTCAAGACCTGATATAAGGTTGTGAGTCGCTGTTGTCCATCGAGCACAAGCCACTCAGGTGTAACTTCTGATATAGAATCCACACCTTCAAATGTGCGATACTTAAAACGGATATGCTCACCACCATTAGCCAAAAACATCGCTGCACCCATTGGGAAGCCAGATGTGATACTTTCTATTAGTTTACATATCTTCGTGTCATCCCAAACCCAACTACGTTGAAAGTCGGGTAATTGAGCCTTACCTTCTTCAACCATTTTTAGAAGGTCATCAAGTTTCTTATCGTGTGATTCAACAGCCATAACAAATTTATTTTATCAACCAATTAATAATACATCTCAATATACTGATAAGCCTTATCAAAAACTTCTTGATCTTTAATCTGGTAGTTAACCCACAGAATAGAACGTAGTTTCTTTTTTATCTCTCGCTGAGCTGTAATGCTTTTAAAAGCATCTTTAAACTTACGTACAATAGCTACCACATTTTCATCTATATCAGCAACTACACGTTCTACAATGATAGGAGTATCCTCAGTTCTAATTGATTCAAACAACTCCGTAAGAGCAGCTTTAGCTTGTTCCCTCTTGTCAAGAGGTTGATTTGAGTTTTTTTCTTCCTCAAGCACTTCTTTAGCAAGGGTGAGCAATCCTCGGAGGAAATCAATACTAGTTATAAGATTTTCCTCCATATGACGGCGCAGTTCATCCAACTTCTCAGCAAATGCCTTGTAATTGGGGTCTCCATGATGCTCTCCTAACCTCAAACGAAGCATTTTTTCCACTTCCAATATCTTTTTAGGATTGTCTTTGGCTTGCTCCAACACCATATCAATTACATCTCCATCTACCACAAGATCCTCAAGTGGAGTCCCAATATCAATTGTATCAATGTTACGATGAATGATTTCAATGGTTTTAGCACCCAATAAAGTCCATATGAGTGATCCTCCGGTACTAACAGGACGTACACTTTGATATACCTGAGCCAGCCAAGTATAATCCGCCTGATAAGCAGCCAGCATTGCATCCGGGCTTACTGTTTCCCAAGCTTTAGCCAATCGTGAAAAATGTTTTGCAAAATTCGTTTTTGTAGACTCATCAAGTAAACATTGCTGGGCAGCTTGCAAACCTTCCCAACCACCGATTGTCCGGTCTACACCAGGGAAAAAGTCAATACACTCTTGCAAAAATTGAGGTATCAACACTTTTATCTCATCAATATTCTTTACAACCGTTTTTACCGTCTCCTCATCAAAAGCAAGGCTTTTGGCTACATTATCAAATACACCAACGAAATCTACAATCAGACCACATTTCTTATCAACATTGTACTTTCTATTCGTACGGCAAATAGCTTGTAACAACGTATGATCCTTCATTGGTTTATCAAGATACATACATTGCAAAATTGGAGCATCAAAACCTGTCAACAGCTTTGAAGTGACAATCACCATTTTAATCGGTGACAATGGATCACGGAATTGGTCAAGAAGTTTTCTTTCTTGTTCTCTATCACGACGGTATGCTTTATACTCATCAGCTTTATCGCCAGCCGTATGCATAACGATAGTGGTTGCATCTTCCGAACCCAAAAGAGCATCAATCGCTTTCTTATATTTCACACAGCAGTCTCGGTTATATACCACGACTTGAGCTTTCATTCCAGTGGGCTCTACATACTCTTTGAAGTGATTTACAATATAACGTGCGACATCGTTAATTCGCTTCTCTGCTGTAAAAAATGCTTCAACAGAAGTTCGTTTTACTAATTCGTTCTTTTCGTCCTCGGATATTTGATCGGTCAGTTCATCAAATTCTTCTTGTAATTGAGTTTCGTTAAGATGCATCTCTACCGGCACTGTTTGGAAATTCAATTCAAGCGTAGCTCCATCTTCAACAGAATTTTGGAAAGTATATTTTGAAATATATCCACCTTTCTCTAAATCCTCATCAGCTCCAAAAGATTGAAAAGTATTCTTATCTCGTTTATTGATAGGCGTTCCGGTAAGGCCAAAGAAAAATGCATTAGGTAATGCATTGCGCATTTTTTGTCCTAAATCCTTTTCCTGAGTTCGGTGTGCTTCATCTACCAATAAAATGATATTATCTCTTTCATTCAGTACACTATCAACATCTCCGAACTTGAAAATTGTCGTTATCAGAATCTTGCGCTGATCCTGCTTGAAAAATGCAACTAACTCATCTTTTGTCTTTGCAGATTCTATATTAGGAATATCAGCACGAGTAAAATCGCCCGTTATCTGATCTTCCAAATCAATACGGTCATCAACGATAACAACTGTGGGAGCATGTAATTCGTTCTGCAAACGTAATTTTTGGGCAGCAAATACCATCAACCATGATTTTCCCGAACCTTGGAAATGCCAAATAAGACCTTTCTTCGGACCTTGTTTCTCTCGATATGTATTTAAGACACGCTGAACAATAGCTTCACCACCTATATATTGTTGATAACGGCAAACTATTTTTATTTTTTTGCCTGATGATGTTCCTGTAAAAACACTATAGTAACGATATATATCAAGCAGTCGGTTTGGTTGAACCAACCCCATTACGTTACTTTTAACCGACTCTATTGTACCATGCTGACGACTTTCATCATTAAACCAAGGTCCCCATTTGTCAACAGGGGCACAGATGCCGGCATATTGAAGTTCTTTACCTTCTGTAGCAAAGGTTAATATATTCGGAACAAACATTTCTGGAATGCTCTTTTCGTAATGCAGCATATCAATGGCTCCGTCAGCCCATGTTATCTGAGGGCGAACAGGAGATTTTGCTTCACCAACACAAACCGGAATTCCATTTATCAGATAAACCAAATCCAAACGTTTACCTCCTTCAACAGAACTACGTGGAAACTCCCATTGATTGGTCACTACACAATAATCTTCGACCGCATCTTCGCTAAAGAATCTGATAGGTATATATTCACCATCCTTTCCAAAAGGCTCTGTGTTTTCATTAAATAATAATGTACGAAAACGGTCATTGGCAGTCACCAATTCATCATAATTACCTCCACAAGTAATAGCAGCACGGAGTTTATAAATAACTTGCTCCGCTTGTTGACGTGTTATTGGATTTAACCTGACAAGAGCTTCCAATAGCCATGATTCAACAAGGACAGAATCAGAACTACGAGGTATATCCTGTGACTTTACATACTGCCAACTACTTTGGGTTGCAGCTTCTATGAGCATTTGCTCCACTGTATTGTCTTCGTTAAACATATCTATGGTTTTTATTGTTATCAATTTAATAATTAAGCGATTTTCCCTAATTCGTCACTCTGTATGTCATTCAAATATACTAAAGCTTTTTGAATGACAGATTTTGATTTGTCGGCTTGTCTATATATTGCTTCAAAACGCCTTTGTTCCTCCATCGCAGGCAATCCAACCATAAAATGGTCCAGATATGAAGCACTAACTCTTTTCTGCCCGCCTGTTCCAGACATATTTTTTGCAGCACGCTCACGAAATATAGGCATTCGTGTTAATGCTAACAGCCAATAGGGACTAGATATTCCGTTAATTGGCCGCAATACATGAAATTCTGTAGATCCCATTCCTATACCATTTGTAAGTCCATGTACAATAGCTCCTTTGCCATTCTCCATACAAGGTGTAATTTTGGCAAACAAGACATCATTATTCTCAAAATATGTAAAGCCTTTTTTTACTTTTCCATATTCTTCGTCAGTCATATCTACCAAATATCCATCCTCACTTACCGCCGGCATAGGAATAAAAGAGACTTTATCGGTGTCGCAAAGAGCAATGTTAGGACGTCTTGGATTTAGAATACAACATTCTCCTAATCTTTTCAACTCATTCTTCTGATTTAAAGAAAGAGGATTCCCAAACATCTCGATAAATTGCGATTTCACCATTTCATCAGTGGCAACAAGTAGTTTCTTATAAGCCTCCTTCAATCGATAGGCTGCCCATAATTTATCAACAAGAACTTTTTGTTCCTCTAATGGAGGTAATTCAAACTCAAAATCAGCCAAATCAGAAAATAACACATAAGGATTTGTAGAACCTTTTGATTTAGCTATCGACCAAGTCGTAAAATCCTTTGATAGCATAATGAACGGCAACAAACGTTGCTCAAATGCATGAGGATCTTTCGTTTCAAAAACAAAAGTAGTATTAGCACATACTCCTTCAAAATCAGCAACTGCTATTTTCTTTAGATATGTTCTTCTTGAACCATACAAAATCTGACCTGGTTTAAATACACGAATAAAAGCAGGTCCAACATCATCTGTTGTAAAACATCCTTTCCTATGTATGGTTAAATCCTCCGAATCCATATGATCGCCTGCAACATAGTATTCATACGGATTATTTAGACGATCTATATTTATCTTCACATCTTTAACGACATCTCCAAACTTTACCCTACTCATATTTTAGCATACTTAAAAGATTAGCAACTTCGATATGCATTGATCTTGAAGCCTCAATCCATTTTGGGAGTGATTCATCCAAAATGTATATTTCATTTGTTCCTTTTTGCTTGACATAACTTTGTATACTAAGCAAACTCTTATTATTATCTATATCATTTATATCAGCAACTTTTGCAAAATATTCTATATCTTCAAAATTTTCATAAGCAGAAATAATTTTCTGGATGTGAGTATTTTCTAAATAACTTTCAGCATTCTTTCTTGATACCTCTCCTTTTGCGTCAATAAAAATAACTTTACCTTTATGACTATCTTCTTTTCTATTTTTGCAGATAATAATACAAGCCTCCATAGAAGCATTAAAAAATAGATTAGGACCAAGTCCAATTACGCAATCTACAATATCTATTTCAACTAATTTTTTGCGCAACTCATATTCTTCATCACGAAATAGTACACCATGGGGAAACAATATAGCACACCTACCAGTATTTCTATCCATCGAAGCAATAATATGTTGAAAAAATGCATAATCAGCTCTTCCTTGCGGAGGCGTTCCCAAGAAATTACGTCCCCACTTATCATTCATGAATTTTTCACGATTCCATTCTTTGATTGAATAAGGAGGATTTGCCAGAACAATGTCGAACTTACGAAGATGGCTGCCATCCAAGAATGCAGGATGCTCCAACGTATCTGCACATGCAATCGAAAAATCTTCAACTCCATTCAAATAAAGATTCATTCGTGCAATAGAAGAAGTCAAGCCATTCACCTCTTGTCCGAACACCTGTACACTCTGCCACTCTGCACCTTTGTTGCGAAGATAGTCTAAACATTTAACCAACATACCCCCGGAACCACAAGTTGGGTCATAAATGCTTTCATTCGGTTGTGGCTGCAGTATCTCAGCCATAAGTTGAACGACTGTTCTATTCGTATAGAACTCCTGAGCAGTATTTCCGGCATCATCGGCAAACTTTCCAACAAGGTATTCGTATGCCTGCCCCATCTCATCGGCAGGACAAGCCTTTAGGCTCAACGTATATTTAGAAAAATCCTCAATCAACGAAGTAATGATATTATCAGGCATCTTCGCCTTATTGGTCCAGCCATCCTTAGGTCCGAAAATACCTTCTAATCCTCCGATTTTTCTACCATCCATTTCCTTAGCAGGATTGGCTTGCTCAATGGCAATAAATGCTTCGACTAATTTATTACCAACATTTTCCGTCACCTCACGAACATCTCTCCAGTGCGCACCATCAGGAATACGGATGGGGAGATCTTCTACTTGCATACCTGCATACTCAACTCCTCCTTCACACACAAATCCTTCAAACTGTTCATCATAAACATCGGAAATGCGTTTGAAAAAAAGCAAAGGGAAAATATACTCTTTATATCCTGCAGCATCAATCTGACCACGCAAATGAGTGGCAGCCGCCCAAAGGAAACTTTTAAGTTCATCGAGCGTAATAGGGTCATCAGGAAGACGATATTGTTTTACTTTTTCTGCCATATTGATTATGCGTTAATGAGTAATGAAAATTCGTTCTCCAATCGCTTCACATCTGCGTATGCTTGTTTGAACTCAGCCAACACTTCCGCATAAGGACGAATTTCCTCCTTGTGGTAAACCACATAGCGATTGGGCGAAAGATTATACTCTTTATCTCTTATCTCCTGCAATGTAACGATTCGAGAATAGTCCTCTTCATCGGAGTAATTTTGATAAAGTGAATATAACCTATCTATATCATTCTCTTCTAAAATATTCTGCGCTCTCTTTTGAGTTAGAATTTTGGAACCATCTATCATCAAAATCCGTCCGGAATGATGAGCCTGTTTCATTCTTCGTATTATCAAAAAGCACGGTGAAAGTCCAGTTCCATAAAACAATTTATCTCCTAATGTAACAACGGCTTCTATCAAATCACTTTCGACTAATTGTTTCCTTATTTCTGCTTCTTGATTTCCACGAAACAGAATACCTTGCGGCATTACAACAGCCATACGCCCCTTGCCGGAAGACATAGAACATATCATATGCTGAATCCACGCATAGTCACCACAACTATCACTCGGTGTGCCATAGATATTGCGCTTATATTTATCTGAACTCCATTCCGTTGCTCCCCAATTTTCAAGAGAAAATGGGGGGTTTGCTATAACACAATCGAATTTGGCGATATTACCACCTTGAAGAATTTTTGGGTCTCTCAATGTGTCGCCTTGCATTACATTAAAATCAGATGCACCATGCAGGAATAGATTCATTTTAGCAATGGCCGCATTCACGACATTCTTTTCCTGTCCGAATATACTTCCGCAGCAAAGAGAATCATCGTGCATATATCGTATAGCTTCGATAAGCATTCCTCCACTACCACAAGCAGGATCATATACAGTTTCCCCCGGTTGCGGATCGAGAATATGCACTAATAATCTCACAACAGAACGAGGAGTATAAAACTCTCCAGCTTGAGCCTTACTATCATCGGCAAACTTCTTCAATAATATTTCATAAGCATCACCCATTAAGTCCGCAGGGTAATCCTTATTACCAAGTTTTCGTTTTGATAGATGTTCTATCAGGTCACGAATCTTGCTATCATTGAGTATTGCTTTGTTAGTCCATTTCTGAGATGAAAACATAGATAGCACCCCATACAATGTATCTGGGTTTGCTATCTCTATCTGCCTCATAGCACCGACTATGGCAGCTCCAAGATTTTCTGTACGCTCTCGGACTTCTTGCCAATGACAACCATCAGGAATAACAAAACGATGTTGTTCTGGCAGAGATGCATACTCCTTATCACCACCACTTGATATTAAAGCTTCTTCTGTTTCTTCATCATAAACATCAGATATCCGCTTGTAATAAAGTAAAGGCGTGATATAATCCTTAAAATTATCTTGGCTTACAGGACCGCGTATTATATTACAGGCCTCAAACAAGAAATTGTATAAGTCCTGTGCACCTGTAAGCTCTTTATTTATTGTTTTTTTTGCCATCTAATAACTCTGTCAAATCGTAAATTTGATATCTCTTTACTTCATTAACTCTACAACATTTTCCGACAACATTGCATTCCCAGCATCATCTTTCGGAGCGTTCTTAAGGAACAGTACAGGAACGATAGTGTAGTTCTTAGCAAACGGCAACAGATTAGCTTTGCGGAGAAGCTCAGCAGTTAGCTGTTTGCCATTCTCCCCTGTTGTCCATTTACATTCTCCGACCAACAGATACTTTTTATCGAGCGATTCAGCCATCACGTCAAATTCAACTTGTTCCGGCTTCTTATCCTCATTGAGAACAGAGCCCCACCAGCGTTTTGCTTTGCCATAAACTACTCCATTAACAAGATTTCCTGTTACGGCATCCCGACACAGTTTTTCCCATTGCATACTCACATACTCAGAGAAATGAGCAGTCAAAGCCTGTTCTATGGGTAAGCGACGACCAAGTTCAATGAACGAACGATTAGGGACAACAAACTGATAGTAGAATGCCATAAACGGATCGGCAATCTTGTAGAGGCTCTTTTTCGCATTCTTTTCATCAATCCCGAACGGAACATCTTTTTCCAAAAAACCGAGATCAACAAGTTTCTTCAATGGACGCGACAGATTAGTTGCAGGTTCATTGCATCGTGCAGCAATTTCGGAAAGACGGTTTGCACCAGTACCGATATAAGACATTATTGTCGAAGTCTTGACTATATCCTTAACATCATCCTGAAACAGTTTTACCGGCTCCTCATAAAGAGTCCCATTTACAGAAAGGATATTATGCCACATGGCATCATCAAGCGAAATTCTGTTTTCCCTCAGTTCCCAATAGCGCGGCACACCGCCCCATATAGCATACTCTTCAATAGCGTTCATCGCATTAAGGTTCAATGCCTCCTGAATATAGGGTAAACGTATAGGGGTAAGTCTCATTATCTCATCAGCACGACCATAAAGAGGCGCAGTAGAATCAAGAAACAACCCATACATCATATTTTGTGATGAACCACAAAGCACCAGATTATACTTCAACTGTTTCTCATCAACAAGTTTCTGCAATACAGACGGCAGTTCAGGAGATTGCTCCACAAGATACGGAAATTCGTCCAAACACAAAGTAAAACGTTTGTCTGTTCGATAATTAACCGCACGAAACATCGACTCCCAATCGGGATACGACAACTTCTCAAAATCAGGAAACACCTGTGCTATCACTTTTGCAAGTAATGCCCTCTGATGTTGACCTTCCGAACGGTCTGCAAGGAAGTATACATCATTTTCTGACAACACCCTTTTAATAAGCGTTGATTTACCCAATCGTCTGCGACCATACATCACAACTAACGAGGATTTCTCTCTTGCAAGAGCATCCTTCAGTCGTGCTGCTTCATCTATTCTATCAACAAATTTCATATCCCACATTATTATGCAGTGCAAACATAATGTTTTTATGGCATAATACAAAATTTTAAGCTGTATTTTTTATCCTGATAGAGTCATTATCGACTTATATGCAGAAAAAAGTGAGTTTTATCTCTTTTTCGAAGCTCTTTTCCTTGTCTTCAAACTCAAATCCTGTAATGTTTTCCCTAGTTTGTCTTCTTTGGCCAACCACAGAATATCATCGTCAAGCTGTAAAGCATACAACACGCGCAAATATATTCCGATTGCCACTGTCGGCACACCTTTCTCTATTCGGGACACGGTCAACGGAGAACAGGTGGCACGTTCCGCCACTTGAGCTACACTCAGATTCCTGCGCAAGCGAGCCAGTTTAATCTGTTCTCCCACAACGGACATCTTTTGTTCTAATTTTCGGGGCAACTTAGTCCCCATTGTATTCTTTGCCATGTTAACTCATCATATAATATACAAAGATACTACTTTTTACTTATTTAATGATACATTACACATAAAAAATCGCATCAAAGCCATATAATCAGTCATAGACATAATCATTTGGAATAGAATTTCAAAATTAAATGCCATCATATTATTCATAAGCACAGTATACATCTACTAACAAATAAAATACTATTCGTTATACAGGCGTAAACAACCCCTCCTTGCTATGTCTGTTTAATATTAGTTTGACCATTCAAACGAAAAGTAACTTTACTTTATCCCTGTATTCATATATACACGCATTAAAGTAAAACTAAAAGAGGGAAGAAAGAAATAGCTATACCAAAATCGAAGACCACCCCAATTATAAGCTAAAAAATCCGTGAACTCATTTATGATTTTGCATCCATAATCAGCGAAATAATCACAGACATGCCCTATCTTTGCGAAACGGAGATTTAAGAGCAAAATAGAGTCATTTTTCTCTTTTTCCCTTCGTTTGAAAACAAACTAAGGTTAAAAGTGTTAAATCTTCGATTTTCGGCAAAAAAACAAGTAAATTTTTGAGGCTTCTATCTTTTAAACCATAAACTATTGACAATCAATTAGCATAATATGCTGCATCGGAAAATAAACAACCTAAGAATCATTGCCTTATACCCAATTTGAATTCCTAAATATTATGGCAGACAATTATATCGAAAGACAATACGAACAATATGAAGCCAGAAAAGCGGCTTGGGAAAAAGCACGCAAATATGGCAAAAAGAAAACGGGGATCACTCACCCTGCTAGAACTGAACAACCGGGCCAAACGACAACAGAGCCCCATCATTATAAAAGAGTATTTGTTACGGGAGGAGCCAATGGAATTGGTAAAGCCATTGTAGAAATATTCTGTAAAAGTGGGTATCGGGTGGCATTTTGCGACAAAGACGAAATAGCAGGAAAACGTACTGCAGAAGAAACAGGAGCCATTTTTCATCAAGTTGACATAAGCGACAAGGATATGCTTGAACACTGCATGCAATCCATCATTGAGGAATGGGATGACATTGATATTTTAATCAATAACGCAGGTATCAGTGACTTCTCTCCTATCACTGAAACAAGCATAGAAGATTTCGACAGGATTCTATCCATTAATCTACGCCCGGTATTTATTACTTCACGCTTCATAGCTATCCACCGTCAATCGCAAACAACATCCAATCCGTACGGAAGAATCATCAATATCTGCTCTACCAGGTATTTAATGAGTGAATCCGGCAGCGAGGGATATGCAGCTTCTAAAGGGGGAATCTATTCACTGACACACGCGTTAGCCTTGTCACTTGCCCAATTCCATATCACAGTCAATTCTATTGCGCCGGGCTGGATACAAACCCATGACTACGATCGTCTCCGTCCGGAGGACCATGCGCAACACCCTTCAAGAAGAGTCGGTAAACCGGAAGATATAGCCCGCATGTGTAGATTCCTTTGTGAAGAAGGAAATGACTTTATCAACGGTGAAAACATCACGATTGACGGAGGGATGACTAAAAAGATGATTTACACGGAATAATATAGTTCCGAACCAAACATACAGAAGTAAATGGAATATGGTATTATAACGTACTAAAACCATCTCCACTTTTCCACTCCATGATACATTTTACTTTAAAGTCCTTGTTTCTATTTAAATGATACTCCAAATAAAAAGCTGCCCGGAAAATTTCCGGGCAGCTTTTTATTTGCCTCCGTTCAAACAACGGAGTATTCTTTTACAGAAGTTTAAAACTTACGTGTGTTCAGGTTCTTGTCGACCAAAACGCCATCAATAGCTTTCAGATCAAACTTCACAGCGCGTTTCGCTTTCAGCTTCAGAATAAACAGATCGTTTGTTCCTTCGAGGGCTTCTTTAGCTCCGAGGTTAACAAATGTAGGATAGAGTGCTTTTGTACCATTGGTATGGAGTCTGTCATAAGTCAGATTTTCCATAGCTTTGAGGTTCAGAGGTTCTACACCCACGAATTCATAATCCTGCTGATTGTATGGCAACGCAAAACTCAACGCATTTACAGAGCGGAGGTTGACACCTTTTACAAGCACTTCAACAACATCACCCTTACTGTAATTCCGTTTAGCAGTACTGATTTCAATGGTACCATCCAGTTTCTCAATCGGCTCTTCACTTACACCATCTTCCAATTGTGTTGCCACTACAGAAATATCATAAGCGTCAATCAAACCATTCTGATCAATGTCGCCTACACTGATATAGCCTTCATAGTCGGAATCACCTTTTCTCAGACCGGTATAGTTGGTATACGAGGTTAAATCGTTATTGTCGATCTTACCATCGTTATTGATATCACCCTGCAAACGGCTCTCGGTTCCGGGAACCTTAAATACATACAATTCCCTACCCGAACCATAGTTGTTTACACCTTCTGTTACAGCCAGTTTGATATAGCGTGCAGTCGGACGTTCAGTAAATGTAAATACTTTCACATCACCATTACGTTTCCAGTCGATTGCTCCGGCCTCGGTCCAGTTTTCCTTATCCATACTATAATATACAGTACCTTTCAGGATCGTTCCGTTACCACCATCGGTACGTGGCAGGTATTCGAATTTATCCAGCTGGTTCACTGTTCTCAGATCGATAATCATATCATAAGGCAGTGCTTTTGCTCCATACTTCGTATGCCACATATCACCCAGCTCGGCAAAGTCAAACAAACGATCGATATCAAATCCTTCCTGATTCTTCGCAGTTGTTTCACCCTTGATTCCGTGAAGAGCAAATTCCAGCGGATTAGCTTTTGTCTTAGCACCGAATTCAGCCCAATCCGAATAGCCATCCTTGTTTACGGCACGAATCTTAAATGTATAGTCTGTTTCAGCAGCCAGTCCGTCAAATAGCAACTCAGTATCCTTTATTGTTGTATACAGCATGCCATTGAATTCTATTTCATAGAAATCAGCATTCGGCACTTTGTTCCATGTCGGCTTCAAGGTATAAGCCTCAATATCTTCGGCAGCAATTCTGGCAGCAGGAGCGGTCAACGAACCGGAGGTTACTCTGTAATTATCGGCAGGTGCATATTGGAAGCCTTCGATATCCATTACAACTTGATTTTTAGTAATATCGGTAGCAGCCAGTTTCACAAGAACTTGAGGATTCTTAGTGATAACCTTCTTCTCAAATTCACTGCCCTTTGTAGCAAACTTATTCAAATTAGGAGCAGCATCATAGAAGTATACGTTTTCACCTTTCCGGAAATCATCCATAGAAGACACTTCGGTCAACTTCACTTTGCCTTTACCTATCTGAGCAGAAACCTTCTTCGGCTTAGCAGTAACATTTACTCTGAATTCTGTGGCTTTCTCTTTTACAAAGCCGTCGAAATCACCCTGTGTAGGACGAATAGAAATCTTCACATTATTCTTTGAATCAACATTCGATTCAATGAAAGTAGTGGTTCCTTTACCCTCTTTATATGCTTCAGATATACCGTCATCGTCATATTCAACGGTCATCATGTGCTTATACGGATAGATTTCGTAGATACGAAGTCCCTTATTAATTTCAGCAACGTTATTATTAGGATTGGTCATCGGGATGATAGCTCCGTTCTTTACGAATACCGGAAGCTTCCAGAGAGGAGCGGCAAAATTGTTGAGAACACAGTTACCCTGATATTTCTCTCCGGTAAAATAATCGATCCACTCTCCTTCGGGCAAATAAATGCCATCACGGATATCATTGCCTTCAGCATCTGCTTTGGTAGCTTTGTAAATGGGGGCTACTAAAAAATCGGTACCATACATAAACTGATACTGCGTAGCTGTTCCCAAGGTGTAAGCATTCGGATATTCCAGGAACATGGCACGGATAAGCGGCATACCGGTTACAGCCTCTTTTGCAAAACTATAAGTGTAAGGCAGTAATTCCGATTTCAGTTTCAGATACCAGCGATTGATAGAAGTGGCAGGTTCGCCCAGAGCGTGAGGATACTTTTCATTAGATCCCCATCCGTCCATATTCAACTGCATCGGAGTGAAAGTTTTCCACTGGAAGTCTCTGGTGTTGACAATCATATTCTTGCCGCCAAAGATGCCATCCATATCCGAAGAAATATTAGGTTGGCCTGACAGGCCTGAACCGATATAGGTCGGGATATGGAAACGGATGTACTCCCATACACCGCCTGTCTGGTCACCCGACCAGATTCCGGCATATCGTTGCGTACCGGCCCAACCGTCAAGTGAAATAATGAACGGACGTGCATCGTTACCGTAATAAGGCATAATGTGACCCACATCTGCCACTCCATTCAATCCGAACGAATATCCCCAACCGACCCATGCTACGTCTGTTTTCAACACACGCACACCGGCATCTCTAACTTCTTTCACGATATCTCTTTGCAGCAATGCACTGACGCCTTCTTTCGGATGTAAATCCGATTGTGTCCACAATCCAATTTCAACGCCATTCTTACGGGCATAGTCACCCAGACTTTTCAGATTCTGAATGTTTCCGTCGAGTGTCTCCGTCTGTCCGTATCCGGCACCATATCCATCATTCGGCAGGAGCCAGCCCAACGGCATATCGTGATTCTTGTAACGGTCAATCACTGCACGGGCCGAGAACTGATAATTATTCTTTTCACCGTTCAATGATTCTTTGATTCCGCCATTATCTTTCTGACTTTCTTTATAACGCTTTCCATCTTCGAACAAGATTCCTTTTTCGTCTTCTTTCCAATAGTCGCGATTGTAAGCATTCAAATGTCCCTGATAGAAACCGAACTTGGGCAGCAACACCGGATTACCGGTCAACTGATAGAAATCATTCAACACGCCCACAGCTCCGTCGCTAACCATATAAAAGAGATCGAGATATGGAGAATCATGTGTAAGTTTCACTTTTCCCTTCTCGTCTGCACCGAAATCATATTTACCCGGTTTGAAGGTATACCACATCATACCATAGCCATTGGTCGACCAATAGAATGGCGCAGGAGAAGCTACTCCACCGTCAGTCCAACTATTCTCGTTTACAATATTAATGGCTTTTCCTTTGTGTGAAAAACGTCCGTTCTGCACACCGCCACCATAAAAATATTCATTGGGATTTTCTTTCAGGGTTACAGTCACTTTTCCCTTATCGAACAGTACGGGTTCTACCTCTTCAAAGGCAACAGTATTCTTTTCCAAGTCAATCACTTTCATCAAAGAAGTATTCTTGTCGATTTCCACTTTGATTTTCCCCGTAGTGATAGAGATGAGATTGCTGCCATCATTCAAGTTGAGTGTAGAAACTGTGTTTCTGGGATTGTTTACCAGAATTTGTGCTTCAGGTTTTGCTTCCGGATCACGGATGATTCCTCCGGCATTGTCCTGAAATACTCTGAAGATGTTTTCCCCGTAGAAATCGAATGTCATTCTCTGATTATTAGAGAATAATACTTCAATCGTTGTCGGATTGATTTTCTTTGCACTAACGATCTTCAAGTTTTGTTGTGTCACTTCTCTAACGATTTCGGACCTGTGCATTGCCTGCGCAGGCGAACCGGAAAACATCAGAGGCAAAGCGAGGGCGAACAGCACTGCTTTTCGCTGCCTACAATTACCAATTGCGTTTTTCATGATTTTTACTATAAAATTTCAACTAAATATTACTCCATTCTGTCAATAGATTGAATACGCAAAAATAGGCAAAAGTATTCATAAAAGACATATTTTATGAAAATAAATACAAGTAAATACGCTTGCTTCCTATAATTCAGGAAGTACTTTCGCACCTTATGCCTCTTTCCTCCTAATCATCAATCTCAAAACATGGGGATGTTCTTATACTAAACATCCCCATGTTGTCCACCTAAACATCCCCATGTTTTGATAGTAAACATCCCCATGTTTTCCTATGTGGCATTAGAACATAAGACTATCCGGTCAGCAAGATAAAGCACTTGCCTTGTTACGTAAGCTAACAACCGGTTCGTGATATCGGTAGACTACTTCCTTAAACACACATTATTTATAGAGGAAATTAGCCAATCAGAATGAAAATCTTAACTTTGCAGAACAAAAATGAAATCATATATGGAAAAGCTAAAAATGGAATCTGTGAGCATCGCAGAGGACAGCCTGAATAAAATAGCCGAACTCTTCCCAAACGTAGTCACTGAATCGATGGGTAAGGACGGACAACTACATAAAGCTATCGACTTTGATAAACTGAAATTCCTGCTTACAGCCAACCAAGCAGAAATGGGAGTGGTATATGATGACGACGAACGTTACGAATTAACATGGGTGGGCAAGAAGCAGGCGATAAGAGAGGTGGCGCATCCTATCCGAAAAACATTGCGTCCCTGCCCGGAAGAGAGCAGGAATTGGGAACAGACCCAAAACCTATACATCGAGGGAGACAATCTGGACGCAATGAAACTCCTGAAAAAGAGTTACGCAGGAAAGGTAGACGTTATCTATATCGATCCGCCTTACAACACGGGTAAAGACTTTATCTTCAATGATACATTCGCTCTTTCACAGGAAGAATCCGACGAGAAACAGGGAAGATATAATGAAGAAGGGCAACGATTGTTTCAGAATACGGAGGCTAACGGAAAGTTTCACTCCGATTGGTGTAGCATGATGTATGCCCGGCTGATGCTTGCCCGCACTCTGTTAAATGATAATGGCATCATTTTCATTTCCATTGATGATCACGAATTGGCAAATCTGATCAAAATAGGAAATGAAGTATTCAATGCTTCTAATTTCATCGATGTATTTAATTGGGCCAAGACGGAAACTCCGGAAAATCTCTCAAAAAAAAGTAAGCAAATCATCGAATACATCGTCTGCTATCAGAAGAAGAAAAACGACATGAAATTCCAGGGTCTGAAGAAGAAATCGGTCAGTTCGAACGGTTTGTTGAATCAACCGAATTCCGTCGGTATCCTGACCTTCCCCGCCAACAAAGTAGTCACTTCCATCCCCGACGGAATGATCAAAGCAGGCATGTACGGAACAGATGCTTATGATGTGGAATTACTGGAAGACACCACCGTACGTGGCGGACTGTTTACAGCCCCCGTCAAACTGAAAGCCAAATTCAAATGGAGCCAGGCGAATCTGGACAAAGAGATACAAAAAGGAACAACAATCAAAATACCGACTCTCAAGTTAAGTCCTTCGTACGAAAAGCTGGAATATGATCCGGAAGTTCCGCCCAACCTGATCAATTACAAAGTAGGAGTTGAAACCAATGAACAGGCCGGTAACTATCAACTACAGTTCTTTGATAAGAAAGTATTCAACTTTCCGAAACCTGTCAGCCTGATCCAATATTTATGTGAGTTTATCGACACCAAAAACAAAGATTGCATCGTGATGGATTTTTTCTCAGGAAGCGGTACGACCGCCGAAGCAGTTATGCGGATGAACATGAAACCACGTAAAAACAAGGTGAAATACATCCTCGTACAACTGCCGGAAGATGTGACTGAAACAATAAAAAAGGCCAAAACTCCCAGTGAAAAAGAGATTATGCAGAATGCAATCGACTTCCTTACGGAAAACCATAAAGCATTGAACATCTGCGAACTGTCCAAAGAACGTATTCGACGTGCCGGAGACACAATTGAGGCGGAATGCAACCAGCGTAAATTAAAGGACCTCCCGGACATCGGTTTCCGTGTTTTTCGGATTGCCGACAGCAATATGAAGGACGTGTACTACAGTGCAAAGGAATATTCACAGAGTGATTTATTCTATTTCACTGATAATATCAAAGAAGACCGTACCGGACTCGATCTGCTTTATGGTTGCCTGACCAACCTGGGACTATCCCTGTCTCTACCACATGATGAAGAGGATATACATGGATATACGGTTTATTCTGTCGACAAGACCGAATTAATGGCATGTTTCGCAGAACAGATTCCCGAAAAAGTCTTCCGTGAAATAGCCGGCAGGCAACCACGCCGGGTTGTTTTCCGCGACGCCTCATTCCGTGACAGTGCCGATCGTATCAATATAGACGAGATATTCAAAACATTATCTCCCGGTACTACGATCGAGATTCTTTAAACAGAGAAGGAAGATACAGAAATGAAATTAAAATTCAAACATCAGAAGTTTCAGGAAGACGCAGCAAAAGCGGTATGTGATGTCTTTGGCGGGCAGCCATACAAGACGTTCGACTATCAAGTAGAGACCCGGAAGAAAGACGGACAGACCAGCTTTGAAAAGTTTACAGGATTCCGTAACCACCCTATCGTACCTCAACTCACAGATGAGATCGTTCTGAAACACATCCGGGATATCCAGCGTGCCCAACAAATCAAACCGTCGGAAGCGCTGGAAGGGAAATACAATCTCACCATCGAAATGGAGACGGGTGTAGGTAAAACGTATACCTACATCAAAACCATCTTTGAACTGAACAAACGCTACGGTTGGTGCAAGTTCATCATTGTCGTACCCAGTGTTGCCATCCGCGAAGGAGTCCACAAAAGCCTGGAGATTATGAAGGAACACTTTGCCTCGGATTACAGCACCCCTCTGTCTTATTTCATCTACGACTCCAAACAGTTGGGTGAATTGAACGCATTTGTCACAGACAGCAAAATCCATGTAATGATCATCAATTCACAGAAGTTCAATGCAACGAACAAAGATGCCCGCCGCATCTACATGAAGCTGGATGATTTTGGCGGAAACTGTCCCATCGATGTGATTGCGCAGATGAATCCGATACTGATTATCGACGAACCTCAGTCAGTAGAAGGAGTCAAAACAAAAGAGGGATTGAAACGATTCAATCCCCTGTTCACACTGCGTTATTCGGCTACACACCGCGAACTCTATAATCTGGTCTATCGCCTGGACGCAATGGAAGCTTACAACCTGCAACTGGTTAAGAAGATCGCTGTCAAGGGTATCTCTATCAGTGGGACAACAGCTACTGAAGGATTCGTTTATCTGGAAGGTTTGAACCTGTATCCGGACAAAAACCCGACTGCCAATATCGGATTCGAAGTAAAAAGAACCAAAGCAGTGAATCAGGTAGTACGAGCTCTGAAGATAAATGATGACTTGTATGCTAAATCAAACCATCTGGAAGAATACCGGAACGACTATGTAATTACAGATATCAACGGCGTTGAAGACTCCGTCACCTTCCGGAACGGCATCAAACTTTATGCAGGTGACGTAGCGGGTAGCGTCAACGAAACCCAACTACGACGTATCCAGATACGGGAAACCATCTTGTCACACATAGAAAAAGAACAGGAACTGTTTGAGAAAGACATCAAAGTTCTCTCCCTTTTCTTCATCGATGAAGTAGCCAAATACCGCCGGTATAACCCGGACGGAAAGGGAGAATATGCCGAGATTTTCGAACAGGAATATACCGATATCATAAAGCACCTGGATCTTTCGTTATTCAATCAGCCGGAATATATCGATTACCTGAAATCGACTGTGGCATCGAAAGCTCACGAAGGATACTTCTCCAAAGATAAAAAAGGAAAACTGATTGACAGTAAAACCGAGCGGGGAACCAAAGAATCGGCAGATGAAGATGCTTACGATTTGATTATGAAGAATAAAGAACGTCTGCTTGACCGGAAAGAGCCGATCCGCTTTATTTTCTCACATTCCGCTCTGCGGGAAGGATGGGACAACCCGAATGTCTTTCAGATCTGTACCCTGAAACAAAGTTCGGCAGAGGTACGCAAGCGTCAGGAAGTGGGACGAGGGCTGCGCCTCTGTGTAAACGGACAGGGAGATCGCATGGACGCCAACGTTTTAGGCGAAGAAGTGCATCGTGTCAACCTACTGACCGTGATAGCCAGCGAATCGTACGAATCGTTTGCCAAAGGCTTACAGACAGAAATGGCGGAAGCCATAGCCGACCGTCCACAGAAAGTAACCATCCAATTATTCAAGGACCAGTCGCTCCGATTACCTAACGGTGAAACCATCATAGCCACCGAAGATATAGCACAAAGTATCTACGACTCTTTACTTGAAAACAAGTACATCAAGAAAGGAGAACTGACAGACAAATTCTATGAAGACCGTAAACAGGGAGAAGTGATTTTCGACGACGAGCTCACCGATTATAAGGCATCTATCATGACCATCCTGGCCTCTATCTATAATCCAAGAGAGATGCAGCCGAACGATGCAAGGAAAAGTAAGATAAATCTTCGGTTGTCAAAAGATAAACTTGAAAACAGCAAACTTCAGGAACTGTTAAAGCTGCTATGCAGTAAGTCAACCTACACCGTAAAATTTGACGAAAAAGAATTGGTAGAGAGAGCGATCGAAAGTTTAAATGAAAAGTTAAGAGTATCCCAGCTCTATCTTTCTGTCATTACGGGTCAAATGGAAAAAATCAAGTCCAAAGCAGCTTTAATTTCGGGAGAGGCATTTAAGGTAGATGCCAATCAGGCGCACTATGAAAAGATAGATGCCATGGCAAACGATCAAGTAAAATATGACTTGCTCGGTAAACTCACAGACGCCACCAATCTGACCCGACAGGCAGTTGCTCAGATTCTCTCCCGGATAAAACCGAATGTATTCGGCCAATTCAAAAACAATCCCGAGGATTTTATTATCAAGGCTTCGGAACTGATTAACGAAGAAAAAGCATGTCTGATAGTAAAACATATCGAATATACCCCAATCGACCAGTACTATGATGTATCGGTCTTTACCCGGGCAACTATTCAGGGGCGTTTGGGAGTAAACACAATAAAAGCAGATAAACATCTGTACGATCATGTGAGATTCGACTCCCAAAATGAAAAAACATTCATGGAAAGACTGGAAGAAAATGACGAAATAGAAGCTTATGTAAAACTACCCGGCAATTTCTATATCCCTACTCCGATGGGAAAATACCATCCGGACTGGGCCATCGTCTTCAAACAAAAGTTATCGAAGTATCCTTATTTTATTGCCGAAACCAAAGCCAGCGATTCCTCCCTACAAGATCGGAGAATAGAAGAGGCAAAGATCGAATGTGCCAAAAAACATTTTGCGAAGACAAACGGTGGGAAGCTTAAATATAATAAAGTAAGCTCCTTCGAAGAACTCTTGAAAATCGTCACACAAGAATCCGTTTAAATCCAATAAAGTAGCATGTTTCATTCCTTCCAGACCTCCATTGCCGGCATCGAATTGCCCCGCTTGTTTACTTATCCCTTCCATTACACTCCTCATCCGTTATGTGTAATGGCAGCAGGAGAAGTACAGGCTTACATAAATAAGCAGACAAGATGGAAAGAAGAATTGGACAAAGGAAAAATGTTCGGCGTATTGATAGTCCGTACTTCTAACGGACAAACGGGATATTTGGCTGCTTTTTCGGGTAATTTGTGCGGAAGCAATTCACACTCTTTCTTTGTACCGCCGGTATACGATCTGTTGAAACCGGATGGTTTCTTCAAGATAGAAGAAGAACAAATCTCGGCTATCAATCACCAAATCGGACAGTTACAAAACTGTGACCGATATCTGGAACTCCAACAAAAGATGGAGAGAGAAACAGCTTCCTCACAGCAGGCATTGTCAGAGGCCAGAAAAGTTCTGAAAGCAGCAAAAGAGAAACGGGAACAGCGCAGACTTCACCGACCGAACGAAAATGAACAAGCTGCCATGATTCGCGAAAGCCAATACCAGAAAGCAGAATTCAAGCGTTTGGAAAGATACTGGAAAGAACAAATTTCCGAAATAAAGACAGAAATGGAAAGTTTCTCGTCACAGATAGAGGCTCTCAAAGCCGAACGCAGAAATCGTTCGGCAGCATTGCAACAAAAGCTATTCCAACAGTTCAACTTCCTGAATGCCAAGGGAGAAACTAAAAATTTGTGTGCTATCTTCGAAGAAACCGTTCAAAAAACGCCACCAGCCGGAGCAGGTGAATGTGCTGCCCCGAAACTATTGCAATATGCTTATCTAAGCGGATTAAGCCCCATTGCCATGGCCGAATTCTGGTGGGGGGAATCTCCTAAGACAGAGATCAGACACCACGGTTATTATTATCCGTCTTGCAGAGGAAAATGCGAACCCATTTTGCGACACATGTTGCAAGGTCTCAATGTAGAGCCAGCACCCTCAGAAAGATACTCTTTATCACAAAATATGCCGGAGATTCTTTTCGAAGACCAATGGCTTTTAGTTCTTCATAAACCCGAAGGAGTACTCTCCGTACCCGGAAAGTCAGAAGAACAATCGATCTACAGTCTGCTTAGAGCCCGCTATCCTGAAGCGACAGGTCCCCTCGTTGTACATCGATTGGATATGGCCACTTCAGGATTACTGCTGGCTGCCAAGACCCAAGAAGTACACCGGCACCTACAGGCCCAGTTTGAAAACCGAAGCATCAAAAAACGATATATAGCTCTATTGGATGGTATCCTTCCGGAAGAAGAAGGAGTTATCGATCTTCCCATCTGTCCGGATTATCTTGACAGACCCAGACAAATGGTGAACGAAGAGCTAGGAAAAACAGCTATCACCCGATATCAGGTGATGGATCGGAAAAACGGACAGACCCGTATTGCTTTCTTCCCGCTGACGGGACGGACACATCAGTTGCGTGTACATGCAGCTCATCCGTTGGGATTAAACTGCCCTATCGTAGGAGACGAGCTTTATGGACGGAAGGCAGAACGCCTTTATCTGCATGCCGAATATCTGGAATTCATCCACCCCGTATCCGGGCAAAGAATGGTCATCGAAAAGAAAGCTGAATTTTAATTGATAAGTCATGATAGAACAACCTTCCCCAAAAGTATATGATGAACTTCTTTCCATCTGGGAAGAAGCTGTCCGAAGCACACACCATTTCCTGACCGAAGCAGACATACAATTTTATAAGCCGCTGATCCGACATGAATATCTTGCCGCAGTCCGATTGTACATCATTCGCGAAGATTCAGGAACTATTGCAGCCTTCATGGGATTAAGTAATGATTGCATAGAAATGTTGTTTGTCCGTCCGAATGCCCATGGACATGGCTACGGTAGTCGGCTGGTTGAATTTGCCATTCGGAAAAAACGAATCTATAAAGTAGACGTAAACGAACAAAATGCAGCAGCACTGGGATTCTATTTACATATGGGATTTGAGACTACCGGTCGCGATGCATTGGATGCAACAGGTAAGCCATTCCCCATTTTACACCTGCAAATTCCTCCCATCCGACTCCGAAAAGGAACTCTTGAGGATATAGATCTGCTTAGAGCCCTATTTACACAAAGCGTGCAGAATACCTGTTCGGCTGACTATAACAGGTTACAAATCCAAGCATGGACCGGACGGGGAACTCTACAACGTTGGCATGAACTGTTTCAAAGCGACCTATACTTTCTGTTGGCAGAAGACAGCAGAAAGTCTCAAGTGGCAGGATTCACATCTGTCAACTCTAAAGGATATCTGCATAGCATGTTCGTACATCCCGACTATCAACGCCAGGGAATAGCTTCGCGCCTATTGCTAAAAGCAGAAGGGTATGTCCGTATCCGTCAAGGCGTATCTGTCTATTCGGAAGTGAGCATCACTGCCCGCCCATTTTTTGAGAAACACGGCTATAGTATCGAAAAAGAACAAACAGTATCTGTTGGTGACATAGAAATGACTAATTTCTTGATGTATAAACGAATTTAACAGAACGAACTGAGATTTTTTTATAGCTTTGCGATAGATTACCATTTAAAATCAGCTCATGTTAAAATCAAAATATCTGTTTCTTTCACTTATTTGCCTGCTGACATCGTTCCGACTCCATGCTCAATTTATGGATTACGGCTCGGATCCTGCTAAATTCAAATGGAATATCGCGAGATTACCCCACTACAATCTGGTTTATCCGCAAGGAAACGATTCCATGGCTTACCGTTATGCCCTCTTTCTCGAGAATGTTTATCCACACATGTCAAAGACCATTGGAAAACCGATCAAAGCTAAGTTTCCGGTCATTCTTCATCCGGGCAACATGCAATCCAACGGAATGGTATCCTGGGCTCCCCGACGAATGGAACTTATTACAACGCCTTCTTCGGATCTGAATAACCAAAGTTGGGATAAGCATCTGGTACTGCACGAGTCACGCCATGTTTTCCAGACAGGAAAGGTAATGCACGGCATTTTCAAACCGCTCTATTATATAATAGGTGAACAGGCAGCCGGAGTAGCCTCTTTTTTCTTGCCGGTATGGTTTCTTGAAGGAGATGCCGTAAGTACGGAGACTGCCATGTCTAACGGTGGTCGTGGACGACTACCGGAATTTAACATGGTTTACCGTGCCCAAATGTTAGGAGGAAAAAAGAACTATTCCTTCGACAAGTGGCTAATGGGATCTTACAAAAACTATACTGGTACCTACTATGCACTGGGGTTTGATATGACCTCTTATGCTCGTCAACGCTACGGAGCCGATATTTGGGATAAAAGCACCAGTAGATACATTCGGAACCTACTGTTCGAAGGTTCATTTAAGCATTATACGGGCAGTAGTTTTAAGCGTCTCCAACATGATACGTTCGACTTCCTGCGTGCAGAGTGGGAGAAACAGGATACTTGTACACAGTCCCCGCAATATCTATCACCTGCAAAAGAGACTTATACCTCCTATCGATACCCACAACCCATCAACGATTCTATAGTGATTGCCGTAAAGTCGGGATTGAAAGATATCAACTCTTTAGTGATCATCAATAATGGCAGAGAAAAACATCTGGACTATATAGGTAGTATCAATAGCCGTTTGAGCTATCGAAACGGCCGGGTTTACTGGAGCGAACTAGTACCCGGACTACGTTGGACACACCAGAATTACTCAATTATAAAGTACTATGATCTGGATAAGAAAAACATAAAAACCCTCACTCCCCGACAACGTTATTTATCCCCGGCCATTGACGAGCAAGGACAGCACATTGCCGTTTCACGTCCTACAGTCGAAGGTAAAAACCAACTCGTGCTGATACAAGCAGAAAAAGGTAATGAACTCGCTGCTTTCGACGTTCCCGATAATGCATTTATCAAAGAACTGACATTTGCAGGAGGCGACACAATTATCTCGATAGCTGTCGCAGATTCCGGTATCCGCCTGTTACAATTCAACTTCGGAAACGGAATATGGAAAGAACTGCTAAAAACAACTTCCGCCAATATCACTTCTCCTGTTTGGAAAGATGGAAAAATCTTTTTCGAATCGGGAGCCAACGGCACCAACAACATCTACAGCCTCAATCCGGCAGACGGACAAGTCCGCCGAATGACAGCTGCCCGCTTCGGAGCTTTCGATCCTTCTTTTGGATCGTCAGACGGACGTTTGTTCTTCTCTGATTACCAAGCCGACGGGTATCGCATTGCCTCACTCCCGACTGACAGTATGCTCTTTGAAAAGGCAGATCTCAACCGGTCGGCTTCCATGCCATTTGTTGAAACACTTGCCGCTCAAGAGCAATTCAACCTGGACTCGGCACGTCTGACATCAGTCGATTTCAATCCGAAACGTTATAGAAAAGCAGAACATACGTTCAAAATTCACAGCTGGGCCCCTTTCTATTATGATGTGGCTGAGGCAATGAACTCAGGTGCCAGCGATCTGAGTACAATAGTAAAACCCGGAGCAACCCTGATGTCCCAAAATACCCTGAACACAGCCATCATGCAGGCCGGATGGTATATAGACAAAGGCTATCATCATGGTAAACTGTCATTTATCTATCAAGGCTGGTTCCCCGTTATCAATCTGTCGGTAGACTATGGTGATAAAGCTTTCAATGTAGACTGGACACAGAATGACAAAGGGCAAGACATTACACAGGGCCATTATACCCAACGAAATCTGGTGGAAGCAGAAGCACGTGTCTATCTCCCTTTTAACTTAACACACAACCAACGAATACGAGGCATACAACCGGCTCTGACTTATTATTTTACCAATAATAAATATCAGGAATATCACAGTCGGAAATTCCATAACTTCCAATATATCCTACCGGAAATTCTATTCTATGATTACAGACGAAAAGCTCAGCGAGACATTCTCCCCCGCACAGGCTATCAATTACGTTTGCAATACCTGAAGACTCCATTCAATTCTGAAAATTACGGAAGCCTGTATGCCGCCCGCCTGACTACTTACTGGCCGGGAATCATCAGGAATCATGGGCTGATGATCCGTGTCGGCTATCAGTATCAGGATCTTGACAACAAAGCATTATACCTTCCCAAACATCTTTTGGAAAAACCCCGAGGATACCATTTCCAGTATCAAACCCGCCAACAATGGGCTTTCAAAGCAGATTATGCTTTACCCCTGCTGTCACCCGATTGGAGCATCGGCTCACTTATTTACATCCGTCGGTTGCGTGCAAACCTCTTTTATGATCTATCGCGCAATCAAGCCAGTTCTAAAAGTAGGTGGAGTAACCAAAGTTCATACGGAGGCGATCTGATTTTCGACTGGAATGTACTACGAATGAGTTATCCGCTTACAACAGGCATACGCTTGATACAGCCGATTGATTATGGCAAATTTCAAGTAGAGGCACTGTTTTCAATCAGTTTCTGACATTGGGTGCAAGATGGTCTGTGCACTGATTTTCCCAACAGATATCATGTATACTTGCCTGGATCCAGTCAAACAAACACATAAAACTCCGTTCACGCCCTGACCATTCTTGCCCGGCTTTCCAGTTAAAACGGTTAAACTCAGGATACAATCTTCAACCGCGGGCTTTACATCTCGGTAGCCGAGATACAAAGCCTGGCACGCAAGATTTGTATCTCGACCGCTAAGACAAAGAATGAAAACCGTCAAAAGCAAGTTTACTCCCATCGCTCCGCCACTTTGCATAGAAGGTTCTCTATCTACCTATCAAGAAGGTGTGTCATCACTCTTCTTACCACGGCACACAGAGTATAACAGATTCTTTTTTTCAATGATAATCATCAACTTAAAAATCGCCTACGTGTTACTCTGTGTCCTTTGTGGTGAGTTTCGATTTATAAATAAGGTATAATCGTTATATAAATGCCGGTAATAATGGCCGAAGTGATTACTCCTGAAATGTTGGCTCCTAATGCATCACCCAAAATAAAAGAATTCGGATTATCTTTACTTACCAACTTTTGAGCCACTTTTGCCGTAGTGGGTACACAGCTTACGGCTGCAATGCCGATCACCGGATTATAGTTCCCTTTCTTAATGAAATACATAATGTACCCTCCCATGATGCCTCCGATACCCGACAGTAACAAAGCAAGCATACCTAATACTAACAGTTTAAGAATCTTCGGATCGAGTAACAAATGTGCGTCGCAAAGTACACCCAATAATAATCCTAACATAAAAGTAGAACCATAGAGCAACGGACCGCTCACAAAATCATATATATGCTTCATACCGGATTCACGTACTGCCACTCCCAGGAATAGCGAAAAGAACAATGGTGAAGCAACCGGAAACAAGAAACACAATACTGCACACAGGATTGCAGAAAAAGCCAGCTTCACTTTCGCATCATAATTTTTAGGAGCTTTCTTTTCTACCATCTTGATAGCACGCAGACGTTTAGGAATCAGCAATTTCACCAAATAAGGATATCCCCCGTAAGTCAATCCCAGATAAAGATAAGCCACCACCGTAATAGGTACAAACAAGTGTTTGGCCAAAGCAAGCGATGTAAACAAAACCATCGGACCATCAGCTCCGCCTACCATTGCCACTGAAGCACTTTCTTTTAAAGACAGTCCCAGACCGGAAGCAATAGGCACTGTCAAAAATGTACCCAATTCAGCACATAAAGCAAGAAAAATGCTGGCAAACGGTTTCTGCAATAGGAATCCCACATCAAGCAATGTACCGATTCCCATAAATACAAAGCAGGCTATCAATCCGTTGCTAAAGGTCAATGTGTATACCGGTTGCAGAAAGTCAATCTGCATCGTGTTCATCAATGCGTCGGTATCCGACAGCATCGGATCTAAAAAAAGATTCCCCAATGTTCCGTCGGGCATAATCAGTGTTCCACAATTAATAGCTACCATTCCCAGACCCATCGGAATCATCACCATTGGCTCGAGTACCCCTTTCCAGCCTAAATAAATGAGCAGAAACCCCAAAGCTATTAAAAACATACGGGCACTGGCCAGAAACCATCCGCTGGCTATCATTGTTCCAAATCCCTGAAACAGGGTTCCAAAGTCTATACTTTCCATACTATCAAGATTTATTGTTTTTTATTGGTTGAGGATGTCTTATTATTTTTTTTATCATGCTGTAACATCTGTTCTTCTTTCCGAAGAAACATCGTTCTTGTGTCTTCCGGGTAAAAATAATCCATTAAACCTCTCTCCGATTCACCGGGACTGACACCATGATAAAACCCACGATTATCTCCGGGATGTTTTGTGACCCCCCTGCTGAAGTCTTCACGCCCATCACTGCCATACTCCTCATCACTCAGAGCACTTTCAGTTATTAACGTAGCTACTTTCTGATGCAGTTTCCGAATACGCTTCAGCCGGGCCAATTCTTCCTGGTGCGAACTATAAAAAGCCAACGAATCAGCTGCAGAGGCAATCAACTTTATCACCCCGGCAACGAAAAAACCAATGACGAAGGTAAGCCCCATCATGGCAAAAGTGGATAACAATAAGCTAAACATAACACAGTATGATTTTAGATTGAAAAATAAAATGCAATGTATACCGACCGCCGGAAAATACAAGACGCACCCTCCCGGCATTTATCGGAATGGATAAATGGGGTTACCCAATCACTTCAATACAGAAGTGTAGAATCGGAAAGCTAAATCAGGATATGCCCTAACGAGTATACATAATACCCGCTGAAATATTTAATGAAGTTATGATTGAAGTCCGGATAAGTATCTCCCCTCTCCGATTGATGGAAAAGTGAGGCATTGAGCAGCCGGATAGCAGTCTGCAATTTGAGTTTCAAAATTTTGGAAGAACTTAGTTCCCGTGAAAAAGAACTATGGGGAAGAATAGCATCACACACTTTGGATTCAGCCGTCTCATCATTAAATAAAGAATGGTCTCCGGCATATTGTGATACAAAGGTGGCAGTAACTTCGGCGGGAAGTTCTGCAGCTTCTTCTATAGAAGCGGTATAACCGGCTCCATACACAAAAAAGATACCTATCAATATGCAGAATATGTACTTTATCATAGTAGTTGCAAACGTAGCAATAAATTTGAGAAAAAATAGAATTCGTTGTCTAATTAACGAATATTTTATAATGATTGTTCCGGATATAAACGGATAAATGACAAAAAAAGCGGAGAATCATCCGATTCCCCGCTTCTTATTCATATAATATAGATTGTGTTTAATTACATGGTAACCTGCTTTGCAAGCAGTTTTTGAAGTTTGCCATTTAACAGCTGGCACATTGTTCCATTTCCCATTGCTTGGTAACGTTTGATACGATACTGCAACATCATAATTTCATTTGCATTCTTTTTCATAATTTTGGTCCTCTTTTTTTGCTCTCCACGTTTTGAAGAGCGGTTTTACATCTTGTTTTCTTTATTAACACTGCAAAGATACGAAATGTTTTCGAAAACATGTTCTAAAACATAAGAAAAGTGTATCGTTAGTTGATTTTTCTTTTTATAAGGCCTGATTTGGCAAGTGTATATTACAAATATATTGCATAACTTTGCGCTTTATCAAGAAAAACGACTATGTTCAAACGGATACCCCACACATACACCATCATTTCTTCGGTCATTCTACTCTGTGCAGTGCTTTCCTGGATCATTCCTGCCGGAGAATATATGCGAGAGACAATCGACGTAAACGGTATTTCCCGCACTGTCATTGTAGACCATTCTTTCCACCGGGTAGAACAGACACCCCAGACCTGGCAAGTGTTCAGCTCCCTTCTTGAAGGCTTCGAACGTCAGGCAGGAATTATAGCTTTCTTACTGATTATGGGAGGTGCCTTTCAAATAATGAATAGTAGCCGTGCTATTGATACCGGCATTTTTTCATTTCTGAATTTCACGAAAGGACTTGAAAAACACCGACTGATCAAAATACTGGGAGTAAACAATGTAGTGATATCCTTAGTTATCATCCTTTTCAGCCTTTTCGGTTCCGTATTCGGTATGAGTGAAGAGACACTGGCCTTCGTCATCATCATTGTCCCACTTGCCATATCAATGGGATATGACTCCATCACCGGGCTGTGCATGGTATACGTAGCTGCCCATATCGGCTTTTCCGGTGCAGTACTGAATCCTTTTACGATCGGCATTGCGCAAGGTTTGTCTGATCTCCCGTTGTTCTCAGGATTTGAATACCGTATGTTTTGTTGGCTGGTACTGACCACCGCCCTGATTGTTTGTGTACTCAGATATGCCGCTGTCGTCAAAAAGCATCCGGAAAAATCACCTATGTATCATGCTGACGCTTATTGGCGGAAACGGGAAAAAGAAAGCTGTGGAGAGATATCCCATGTAACGACTCGCCAAGCATGGATCGTATACCTATTGTTACTCGTGTCCTTGGGGTTGTTCTCCATCATCTACCCGATCAGTACTTTTTCAGTAGGTGAAGCATCAGTCACCTGCTATGCAGTTCCCACCTTATCTATCTTGTTTGCAGTTTTCGGTTGGCTGGGTTTACGCAAATCCAACCAGTTCTTTATATTGACCTTACTCGCATTCACTATTCTTTTCCTGATTATCGGTGTCATGGGTCATGGCTGGTATTTACCGGAGATATCCGCCATCTTTCTGGCAATGGGCATTCTTTCGGGGTTTGCCAATAGTGAACATGCAGATGCTATCATCAAGCAATTCATGGATGGAGCCAAAGACATGTTGTCGGCCGCCATAGTTGTGGGACTGGCCGGAGGGATTATTCAAATACTGCAAGACGGACATATCATCGACCCCATTTTACATTCTTTGGCTTCACTGATGGGAGAAGCTGGAAAAATAGTATCTTTGGGGGTGATGTATCTGATACAGACACTCATTAACCTGATTATCCCTTCCGGGTCCGCCAAAGCAGCGTTAACCATGCCTATCATGGCACCCTTTTCCGATGTCATCGGACTTTCGCGGCAAGCTACGGTAATGGCTTATCAGTTTGGTGACGGATTTACCAATATGATCACCCCTACTTCTGCTGTATTGATGGGTGCCTTAGGCATTGCCCGCATACCTTATGAGATTTGGGTAAAATGGTTCTGGAAGATACTTCTTTTATTCATTATCCTAGGAATGGTACTACTGATTCCCACGGTACTTTTCCCATTGAATGGATTTTAGAGTTCCGTTCTCTTTCCTTCACCCGGAAAATGGAAAAGAGCCGGACTCCGAAGAATGTAAACCAGAATTTTCATAAATGACCATAAAGATACCGAAAGATTAAAGTAGAAAACAGTAATTCCGGAAAGATGAAACAAAAAGAGAAAGAAATCAAAACTAAATATATGAACCAAAAGCATTCACTCCCCCCTCTCCTTAAGAGAGGAACGGGGGTGAGGCCTTACTTAACAACAAATTGTATGAAAACCCTAACCCGCTTTCTAATCATTCCGATGTTGTCGGTTGCGTTCTTTTCATGCAGTGAGTCCCATTTCCTGAAAGATGTGGCTTACCGAAACCAAGTGACGCAAGATTTTGAAATGAAGAAGCAGCAACTTCCCAATGGAGAGTTGTTTGCAGTGTTTAATGAAAAGCTCACCATTCCCGAACAAGAGGCTTTAATGTTCCTCTATGCCTACATGCCTACAGGTGACGTAACAGATTATACAGGCGACTACTATCTGGAAAATGTCAGACTCTCCGATCAGGCACGTCGGGAAATGCCTTGGGGAAAAGAAATCCCCGATGACGTATTCCGTCATTTTGTGCTCCCCATTCGGGTAAACAATGAAAACCTGGATGACTCACGCCGGGTGTTTTACAATGAACTGAAAGACCGTGTGAAGAATCTGTCATTGCACGACGCTGTACTCGAGGTAAACCACTGGTGCCACGAAAAGGTAATCTACACCCCAAGTGATGCCCGTACGAGTTCTCCACTCGCTTCCGTAAAAACCGCTTATGGTCGCTGTGGTGAAGAATCCACCTTCACCGTAGCAGCTCTTCGCTCGGTAGGTATTCCGGCACGACAGGTATATACTCCGCGTTGGGCACATACCGACGACAACCATGCATGGGTAGAAGCCTGGGTAGATGGCAAATGGTATTTCTTTGGTGCCTGTGAACCGGAACCGGTTTTGAACCTGGGTTGGTTTAATGCTCCCGCCAGTCGTGGTATGCTGATGCATACAAAGGTATTCGGACGCTATACCGGACAAGAAGAAATCATGTACGAAACTCCGAATTATACAGAGATCAACGTGATTGACAATTATGCTCCGACTGCCAAAGGTTCCGTACTCGTGACAGATGCCGAAGGTCAGCCGGTAGCCGATGCTACCGTAGAGTTCAAGGTCTATAACTACGCTGAATTTTATACGGTGGCCACCAAACATACAGACCAGAGCGGGCATGCATCATTGACTGCCGGCAAGGGTGATATGTTGGTATGGGCCTCCAAAGACGGACGGTTCGGTTATTCTAAACTATCATTCGGCAAAGACAATGAACTGAAGATCACACTGGACAAAAACGCCGGTGAAACCTATTCTCTTCCACTGGACATCGTTCCTCCTGCCGAAGGCGCCAACCTGCCCGAAGTGACTCCGGAACAACGTACTGAAAATGATCGGCGCATGGCACAGGAAGATTCTATCCGCAACGCATACGTAGCCACTTTCATTACCGAAGAGCAAGCTCGGACTTTTGCCAAAGAAAATAAGCTGGATGAAACCGAAACAGTACGCTTACTGATAGCTTCCAGAGGTAACCACCAGACTTTAACCGATTTCCTTTCTGATGCTGTAAAAGCCGATAAGGCCGGTCAGGCTATCAGCCTGTTGAAAGTAATCTCGGCCAAAGACCTGAGAGACGTAAGCCCGGAAGTATTGAACGACCATCTGAATAACTCCGGCCTGCCCGCTTCTGAAGATTTCTGTAGCAACGTACTGAACCCGCGTGTAGCCAATGAAATGATCACTCCTTACAAAGCATTCTTCCGGAAAGAGATTCCGGCAAGTGAAGCAGAAGCCTTCCGCAAAAATCCACAAGCTTTGGTAGAATGGTGTAAAAAAGAGATCACAATCAATAACGAATTAAACTCACAACGTATACCAATGTCACCAATGGGTGTATGGAAAGCCCGGGTAGCAGACGAGAAATCCCGTAACATTTTCTTTGTATCCATGGCCCGTAGCCTGGGTATTCCTGCCTGGATAGATGAAGTGACCGGCAAGATTCAATATCGGACTTTCAATGACAACAACCTCAAGAACGGCAAGGTCTATGATGTCGATTTTGAAGCCGCACAGCAAACGCAGGCACCAACCGGAACGCTCGTAGCCCGCTACCGGCCGATCCCTTCGTTGAGTGATCCAAAATACTATTCACACTTCACCCTCTCAAAGTTCCGCAATGGAACCTTCCAACTCCTCAACTACGACGAAGGTGACGTAGATATGGGTGGAGGAGCCACCTGGTCGAACTTGCTGAAGAATGGTACACGCCTGGACACAGGATACTATATGATGGTAACCGGTACTCGCATGGCAAGCGGAGCTGTATTGGCTAATGTGACTTTCTTCACCATTGAAGAGGGAAAGACAACAACTGTCGATCTGGTCATGCGCGAAAGCAAAGACCAGGTACAAGTAATTGGTAATTTTAATTCCGAATCGACTTATCTGCCTATAGGAACCTCCGAACCGCAAAGTATTCTTCAGACTTGTGGCCGGGGATACTACGTTGTAGCAGTGCTGGGAGCCGGACAAGAACCCACTAACCATGCCCTTCGGGATATTGCAGCTTTAAGCGGTGAATTTGAAAAATGGGGACGCAAAATGGTGTTGCTCTTCCCTAGTGAAGAACAGTACAAAAAGTTCCGCCCGTCAGAATTCCCCGGATTGCCTTCAACCATTACCTATGGTATCGACGTAGATGGAGCGATCCAGAAACAAATTTCCGAATCGATGAAGTTGCCAAACAGCACCATCCTGCCCATGTTTATTATCGGTGATACATTCAACCGGGTAGTCTTCGTGTCACAAGGTTATACCATCGGATTGGGCGAACAGTTAATGAAAGTAATCCATGGATTATAGAATAAAACGGGCACTTGCCTGAAACATATCCTCCATTAAAAAAGGAAGAAGTTCAGACTTCTTCCTTTTTTAATATATCATGAAATAGAAACAGACATCAAAGATTCCCTCCATACCGTTCACTATTCCCCAAACGTAAATATCCCTTTTATAGGTGTGTCGCCCGGAGAGTAACTTGTTATTCCCACTCTTCCCTCATAATAGGAGCTTTCAACAATAACCGTTACCTTTTCAGCATTATCCAATAACAAGGTTATATCTTCTTTTCCATCAGCAGATAGACGGATGTCAGGAGTTATTTCTTTCCCTTCATGATCCAGCACCCCGTCCGGAAGATAATGAAAGCCTACAATATCCATTGAATATATTCCATAATAGATATATACCTTAGCTTTATAATCCGTATGTATTCCGAAATCATCCTTATATTTCACAATAAAATCTGCGGTTCGCTCATCGGACTGTGGGATATCTCCTTTATCTTCATCATGGCAACTGCAGAGTAACGCCAATAATGCCAATAAAACAATCGAATATTTATGCAAGCTCATAGTTCCTTATAATTTATTAGTTCTCAATATGATAT